>Ga0315338_1000507_pt1 | contig 85887 bp, 76 predicted proteins | sample ASW8metaG_FD_204518 | JGI IMG/M metagenome (GOLD analysis project Ga0315338, IMG submission 204518) | Ammonia-oxidizing marine archaeal communities from Monterey Bay, California, United States - ASW #8 | ecosystem: Environmental > Aquatic > Marine > Coastal | place: USA: California | collected...
CAAGAGTAGCAGTAGTGAATGCGAACATGGGTAACGTCCCAGAGTTTGCTGTAATGGACTGGCCATTCAGAGGTCCATCCACTGCATATCCTGAGCAGTTCTACTTCAAGAAGTAAGACTTAACTCCTATTTAATTAGGTATGTTGGGGGGCGGCTAATTTTAGTCGCCCCCTTTCTTTTGTTTACCCCTGTATGTCCTTAGCAATTCAGGGATTGATCAATTTTTCTTTCTGTGTTAAATTTGTCTTGCAGTATCCTCTGCATTCCATTACTACCTATTAGGTATTAATGTAGTATTTTAACTGGGTGAGCTTTTTAGATGTTACGATTCGCGGTACGAAGAATAGCTTTATTGTTCCCGATGTTATTTATAGCGTCGGTGATTACTTTTGCTATCATTCAAGCTCCTCCTGGCGACTTTCTTGATGATTACATTGCTGAATTAATGGAGCAGGGTGAGGCTGGATTCAATCGTGCTGACGTTGAATATCTTCGTGAACAATACGGTTTAAACGATCCCCTTCCCATACAATATGCTAAATGGTTCATGAATGTGCTTCAGTGGGACTTAGGTCTATCGTTGGAATGGAATAAGCCTGTTACGGAACTTCTGAATCAACGTTTATTATTAACAGTTATTCTTGGGCTTTTTACAATTACTTTTACTTGGACTATGGCGATTCCTATTGGTATTTTATCTGCCGTTAAGCAATATTCTTGGTGGGATTATATTTGGACTTTCATTTCTTATTTGGGTGTTGCTACTCCCAACTTTATGATTGCCTTGGTAGTGATTTGGATGGCTTTTAGTTACTTTGGTGCTAATTTAGTGGGATTATTTTCCTCTGAGTATATAGATGCTCCTTGGAGCTTTGCCAAAATACTTGATTTACTTAAACACATTTGGGTACCAATGTTGATTGTTGGAACTTCTGGTACTGCTAGGCTTACCAGGATTGTTAGGGCTAATTTATTAGACGAACTGAGCAAGCCATATGTTGAAACTGCTCGTGCAAAGGGTGTCTCTGAATTAAAACTTTTATTGAAATACCCAACAAGGATCGCGCTCAATCCATTTGTTAGTACCGCTGGTTGGGAGCTTTCTGAATTATTTTCGGGCAGTTTGATTGTTGCCACAGTAATGGGCTTGCCTACTATGGGTCCTTTGTTACTGCGCGCATTGATTTCACAAGATATGTATATGGCTGGATCAATGTTATTAATTTTGACTTATCTTACGTTGGTTGGTACTTTAATTTCTGATTTGGCACTCGGATTAATGGATCCACGGATTCGACAACAATAAGGATTGATATTTGGCTACTGATGAAAATAAATTAGTTGGGACGATCTCAGCTGCTAAGAACACTGAAAATGAGGATCAACAGTGGATAGCTTCTCATTGGACTTTAGTATGGTGGCGTTTTAAACGACATCAACTCGCTATGGGTGCTGCAGTCGTAATTGCTCTATTTTATATTATTGCTTTAAGTTCAGAATTTTTGGCCACTCAAGCTCCGAGAGAATCTATTGCAGAAATGAGCTATGCTCCTCCGCAAAGTTTGAATGTGGAATTTTCTGATGGTACATTGCGTCCATTTGTGTATGGTATTACCAGCGAAAGAGATCCAGAGACTTATGCCATGGCTCACTCGATAGATAAGACTGAGAAATACTATGTGTCTTATTTTGCTCGAAATCCTGCTTATGCTTATAAATTTTGGGGTTTGTTTTGTACTGATAGACATCTTATGGTCGCTGTAGTTGCAGATGCTGAAATGCCTGCTGAACCCGACTGTACTGTTGATAACGTGCTTGCTCATACTCCAAGGAACATTTATGTTTTAGGTACTGATCGAATGGGTCGGGATATGTGGTCTCGAATAATGCTTGGTACGAGAATCTCTATGTCTATAGGTCTTGTTGGCGTTGCGATTAGTTTGATAATTGGTATATTTATGGGTGGAATTTCTGGATTGAGGGGTGGATGGACTGATTTGGTGATTCAACGTCTAATTGAGCAATTAAGAGCTATGCCTACGATTCCGCTCTGGTTAGCACTAGCTGCTGCAGTTCCAGCGGATTGGTCGATTACTAAACAGTATTTTGCGATTGTGGTTATTTTGTCAGTAATTGGTTGGACAACTTTAGCTAGAGAAGTTAGGGGTAGATTTCTAGCCATGAGAGAAGAAGACTTTGTACTAGCTGCGCGATTATATGGATCGGGTCAAATCAGAATTATTTTCCGACATATGTTACCTTCTTTTGTTTCTCATATTATTGCTTCAATTTCGTTATCTATTCCTGGAATCATCCTCGCTGAGACTTCTTTGAGCTTTTTGGGATTGGGAATGAGACCACCCGCTATTAGCTGGGGTGTTTTGCTTAAAGAGGCCCAGAATGTAAGGACCGTTGATCAGGCTCCGTGGCTTCTTTTACCTGGAGTCTTTGTTGTGGTTGCAGTTTTGGCCTTTAATTTTCTAGGTGATGGTCTTCGAGATGCGGCCGATCCGTACTCAAATCGCAATTCATAAATCCCCCCGCAAATTTTGTAATTAAGTTAAATTTGGAGAAATTGATGGATCCATTCGTTAAATTAACCGGTGTGGTTGCTCCTTTAAACCGAGCCAATGTAGATACAGACCAAATTATTCCAAAACAATTCTTAAAACGAATCGAAAGAACTGGATTTGGACAATTTTTGTTCTTTGATTGGAGATTTTTAGAAGATGGGACTGAGAATGCCGAATTTGATTTGAACAAAGATGCTTATAAGAATGCCTCTATATTAGTGTCTGGAAGGAATTTTGGATGTGGCTCTTCCCGAGAACATGCACCATGGGCTCTACTGGATTATGGAATCAAGTGTGTGATCGCACCCAGTTTTGCTGATATTTTTTTCAATAATTGTTTTCAGAATGGAATTCTGCCGGTCGTACTTCCCGAAAATATCGTTGAAGATATTATTCAGAATGCTGAAGACAATCCTGGAACTTCTATTACGGTTGATTTAGAATCGCAGACAGTAATTGGTGGAGGTGGTTTGGAAGTTTCCTTTGATATTCAGCCATTTCGTAGACATTTAATGTTGAATGGCCTAGATGATATAGGGCTGACTCTAGCACACGAAGAATTGATCAATACTTTTGAATCTGGGCGTAACAAACATGGTGGTGTTGTCGGCACAAAAAAAGAGCTATGAATCAGTAGCTTGACTTGATATTCGCGCTCTGATATTCGCCACACTTGAAGAGACTATTTTTTCTAGGGTGTTGGCTTCTTTACGAATCAAAGATTTAAATCGGGAGTCTAAGTTGCCAACATTCCGGAACTTTCTTATTCTTTGTCGTATAAGACGTTTATTCGATGATCTGTGCAGGCTTGTTAATTCCTCCAATATAAACCTACGCACTTCTCTCGCCGCTTCATTATGATCAGTGTGGGCTCCTTTTCGCGGTTCAGGAATGATAATGTCTGCTATTCCTAGATTTTTACAATCTTTCGATGTCAATTTTAAGGATTCCGCTACGTCTTTTGCTTTTTGTGCGTCTTGGAATAATATTTCTGCTGCCTCTTCAGGTGATAATGCCGTATAAATAGCATGTTCTAACATCATTACTCGATCTGTCACACTTAATGCAAGTGCTGCTGCACTTCCCCCTTCACCTATAATGATCGACAAAGTTGGCACTTCTATTTCAGAGATTAGCTTAATAGTTGAGGCAATAATATTTCCTAGCCCATTTTCTTCAGCTTGAGTGCTTAGTCTTGGACCAGGTGTGTCTACTAGTGTTACTAGCGGGGTATTGAATTTTGCTGCAAGCTTCATTAACCTTTGAGCCTTACGAAATCCTGCGGGAGATGTGCGTCCATCGAAATGGGTTTTGGATTGTTTGCCACGACCACTTTCTTGTGCTATTACAGCTACCGTTTGACCATCCATTCGACCAAATCCTGTAATTATTGAATTGTCATCTTCTTGAATACGATCGCCATGTAGTTCTACAAAACTCATAAAAAGCTTTGAGATATAGTCTTTTGAAGTAGGTCTATTTTTGTGTCTAGCAATTTGTACCGAACTCCAAGCTTGAGTTGAAGAATGCGAGAAATTTCTTTCTCTTGTGCTATTTGTTTTTGTTATCTGGTAGTTTGGTCCCAGGAGATCTAATAATATTCCAGAAATTTCCCTTAGTTTGTTTCGATCAATTATTGCATCTAACAATCCGTGCTTTAGGTGAGATTCTGATGTGTGAGAATCCGGAGAAACTTTAGTTGTGCTATGTTGCTGGATTATTCCGAGTGGGGAGAAACCCAACATTGCACCCGGTTCGGCTATGATGACGTCTGCTAGATTTGCAAAACTCCCGTAAGCCTGTCCGGTTGAAGGATTTGCAAGTATCGTAATGAAAGGAAGACCCTTCTTGTTGTGAATGTTTGCAGATAGGGCTGTTTTAGACATCTGCATTAATGAGATCATTCCTTCCTGTATCCGGGTTCCACCACTAGTGATTACAGAAATGACAGGGAGATCCAGTTTTGTTGCTTGTTCGAATGCTAGAGAAATTTTCTCTCCTACCACATTCCCCATTGAACCACCCATAAAACCAAAATCTAAAATTATTAGCATTAGAGGTAAACCATTGATTGAGCATTTTCCTGTGACCGCCGCTTCCGTAAGCCCTGTTCTGTTTTGGTTATCAGACAAATCGTCTTTATATGAATCTCTCGATGAGAATTTTATAGGATCTAAAGATATTACAGATTGGTTGATTTCTATAAAAGATCCCGGGTCGACCATTTGTTCAATTCTTGTTCGGGCCGATATGCTGAAATGGAAATTGCACATCGGACAAATTCTGTAAAAATCGTACTTGTCTTCATTTTCGAGAGTATGATTACAGACAACGCAAGACGGAATTTCTGGGACAGAAGAGTCTAAATTTTGATGTACAGAGGGGTCAATCTTTTCAGTAGGGCGTTCCGATGATTCCGGCATTTTTGTATCCCCTGCAGTCGAAAAATGTTTCGACTCGGCTGACTGCAACTATTTAGATGATTACATCCCGTGACTTTGATCCATCACTTGGACCAACTATACCCCTGTCTTCTAACTGATCCATTAGGCGTGCAGCTCTAGGATAGCCTATTCTGAGTTTGCGTTGCAATAGCGAAGTAGATAATTTCCCATTGCTGTTTGCAAGATCAATCGCATTTTTGAATAATTCATCAGTATCGTCATATTCTTGTTCACTTGAAAGCTCATCAACTTCTTCTTCTGAAAATAGGTTGATTTGTTGCATTGGGCCAGATTTGACTGTTTTCCAAAACAGAACGATACTGGCAATTTCTTCTTCAGATATAAACGTCCCTTGAGCTCTAATCGGTTGCATTGCATCTGAAGGAAGATAAAGCATGTCACCTCTACCGAGGAGCTTATCGGCACCTGTAGTATCTAAAATCGTTCGAGAGTCGACTTGTGAAGTAACGGTGAAACTAATTCGTGAAGGAAAATTCGCTTTGATTAAGCCGGTGATGACATTCACTGATGGGCGTTGAGTTGCGATGATTAAATGTATTCCTGTTGCACGTCCCATTTGAGCAAGTCTACACAAAACTCTTTCTACGTCTGCTGAGGCTGTCATCATCAAATCAGCTAGTTCGTCAATCACTACCAGAAGCATAGGCATTTTTTGTGAAGATTGTTTGTTGTAAGACTCTATGTTTCTAACGCCTGAGGTTTCGAAAGTCCTATAGCGTTTCATCATTTCGTTAGCTATCCCCCTGAGAGTTCCGACTACTTTGTCCACTTCTACAATTGCAGGGGATAGAAGATGAGGGACACCATTGTAAGGAGTCAGTTCAACTCTCTTTGGATCTATGAGGAGAAGTCTTAGTTCTTCTGGGCTTTTCTCCATTAATAAACCTGAGACTAAAGTATTCAAGAGTATACTCTTGCCACTTCCTGTAGCTCCTGCAATTAACAAATGCGGCATTTTGGCTAAGTCGGTGACAATTGTGTCTCCTCCAGTTCCTTTTCCTAATGCAATTGGTAAACTGGCTTTTGTCCGAAGGGATTTGAATTCTGAACTTTCTAAAATTGATCGAATTGATACGATGCTAGGTAAAGGATTAGGAACCTCAATTCCCACGAGTGAACGACCCAAAGCAGGGCTCTCGATTCTTATCCTGTTGGTTTTCAATGCCAAAGCTAGATCTCTTTCACGTTTAAGGATTGTATCAACTGTTACTCGAGTTCGATCTTCTTGGAAGATTGCTTGACCTTTTTCGTCTTTTTGTCCGGTCCTACGAGACTTTATAACCCAACCAGGCTCTAGCCCATACATTGTCACAGTGGGACCAGGACTAATTAATCCCAATTCCACATCGACGCCATTATGCGTTAGAGTGTTCCGTATTGTGTTTGCTGTCGCGTCAATTTCACTTTGAGTAATACCTCCCTCGGAACGCATTTTTAATGTATTGATATTAGGGAGATCCCAGTGTTCAGAGGTATTAGTTTCGAGGTCTTCATTAAAGGCTTGAGTATCCTGGTTTTCTTCAGGGATGTTGTCATACTCAAACTCTAATTTATGGGTAGTTGTTGATGAATCGGAATCGATGTTTTCGTTAGATTTTGTACCAATGTTCCAGAATTTATTGTACTTAGGTTGCCCCGGCTGAAGGTTTTCAGGCTGATGTTTTCTAGATGGGAATCTTTCAAGTGTTACTGCAGACGGATCTATTGGAACTTTCATTTTTGTCATCTCAGTGTTAAGAGTGTTTGACGTTTTTGAACCAGATATTTGAGGTGATGGTTGAATCCGTGGTGTTTCAACTACAGAATTTGGTTTTTTTGAGAAAATATCAAAACCTTTGGATTTTGGGGTTCCTCTAAATAATTCAAAGTTACTTTTTGAGGGTTCGATTTGTGACGAGTTTCTTCCTTGGGATACAAGATTTTGGTAAGGGAAATTAGCTCTGCTCATTTTTTTAAACGCTGATTTCATATAAACGTTAATGTGTTTAGTAGATTCGATAGCAAAAAATGTTGAAAGAACAGTAAATTTGTAAAGAAATTTACTTAATCTATATGCAATAAATGGAAATGCTAGTGAGAGAGCAAAAATTACAAGAATCCCTAATATACTCCCTCCAATCCAACTATTTTCGGTGATTAATAGTGAACCTAGGGAACCGCCAAGGGAAATTTCACCTCCTAATGTAAAATATCCAAGAATTCCATTCCAAGGTTCAAAATATCCAAGAAATCCAGTAGATGCTATGAGCATTATTAGACTGCTCAAAACAATATTCATGTGTCTTATTAGGAGCTTTACATGTTTTAATGCCACAGCGAACAATATAATCGCCCAAGCTAAGTAAAGAAAAGACGAAAGTCCTAGTGGAGTTAAAAATGACTTTTTAGCTATTAAATAATAATCATTCAGGATTGAAAGAAAATCTGTTTGAATCCAAAAGAATATCCCAGCTGCCAAAAGGCTCGTTGATAGAATAATGCCAGAAATTAAAAGCATGTATTTTTTAGTTTTAAGTAATGAAAATGCTAGAGCTAGAAATTTCATTGGGCTATCTCCATTTTGAGACCATTTTAGGAGTGCTGAGGAGTAGAATCAGCTAATTTGATGAATTAATACTTTTATTGTAGGTCTTCGCCTTGTCAATTCATATATTTTTTCTGATGCAATATCCTCAAGTTCCTCTTTTAACTCTCCTAAAGTTAACCAATCTAACTTATTAATTTCTAGGCTATTAGATATGTCTTTAGAAATTCTTTCATGAATTTCAGAGAAAGCAGGTTCATCCATAAAACCAATATTTGTAAGTTTAGGTAGATTAACTAAGTTCATTGTTTCAGAGTCGACAATTATAGATATAGAGACAGCGCCTCTATTTGCTAAACGTTTTCTGTCTTGTGGCAAAGAACTTGTAGCAGAAATTTCAGACCTACCTTCAAGTAGTATGGTGCCAGAATGGATTTGGTCTGCAAGGAATGCTTCGTCTGAGTTTATTTCTAATACATCACCATTCTGCAAAACAAAAACATTTTCTGGGTCAATGCCCATTGATTTTGCGATGTTAGCATGGGCGATTAAATGTCGGTATTCTCCGTGGATAGGAACAAAAAATTGTGGACTGACTAGATTGATCATAAGTTTTAGTTCTTCTTTGCTCCCATGGCCGTGCACGTGTACAGGAGCAATTTTGCTATATAACACGTTAGCCCCTTGTCTAAAAAGATTATCAATTGTTTTTGCAACTAGGACTTCATTTCCTGGTATTGGTGAAGAAGAAAAGATTACTGTGTCCCCTTTGATAATTGAAACCTCCGGATGTTTTCCATTTGCTATTCTGACCATAGCTGATGATGGTTCTCCTTGGCTTCCAGTTGCGACTATTACTAATTTGTCGTCAGGTAATGATTTGGATTTATTAAGTTTTATGATTGTATTTTCTGGTGCATTAAGATAACCGTTTCGGATTGCCATTTTTACATTGTTTTGCATGCTTCTTCCAACGATCACGACTTTTCTGTCAACTTCTACCGCAGCATTAATGACTTGTTGAATTCGTGAAATTAAAGAAGCAAATGTAGATATCAATACCCTGCCAGGAGCATTGTTTATAGATTCGAAAATCGTTTGTCCTACAATTCTTTCTGACTGTGTATAACCTTCTACTTCTGCATAAGTTGAATCTGATAACAGTAATTTGACTCCATTTGATACGATTCTACTTAAATGATTGAAGTCCATTTTACGATTATCTACCGGTGTATGATCAATTTTAAAATCCCCAGTATGGATTATTGTGCCAACAGGAGTTTCAATTGAAATTCCCATAGCATCTGGGATTGAATGGGAAACCCGGAAAAATTCAATTCGAAATTGACCAATTGTGAAAGGTTCATATGGTTCAATGACATTTAATCTAGACTCTTTAATTGAGCCGGATTCTTTGAGCTTTACTGCAATTAGATCGTGAGTGAGTCGAGATGCATAAAGAGGTACTCCTAATTTAGGTAAAATATAGGGAAGAGCTCCAATGTGATCTTCATGTCCATGCGTAATTAATACTGCCCTAATCTTTTCTTGATTTTCAATCAGGTATCGAACATCTGGGATACCTATATCCAACCCGGGTAAATCGGAAGCTCCAAAATAAAATCCAGCATCCACAACGAGGATTTCATCTCCGAACTCTATTAGGAGCATGTTTTTACCTATTTCTCCGAGTCCTCCAAGAGGGATTACTTTAATAGAAGAATGATTGTGCATTGTATTTAAAACATCCTCATCTGATTTTCTTTGGTATCATTCGCAGTTTTTGGCACTTTAGTTGTTGGAGTGGAAATGATTTTTTGAAGGTTCAGAAAATCTTGCTCAGCTTTTTGTCGTATTTTCCCATTTCTGAGTGCTGCTGCGGGGTGGTACATAGGATAGACTACAGTACCGTTTTCTAAATTGATTGGTTTCCCTCTGGCTTCTCCAATTGGAATATCTGGGAAAAACCACGCGAAAGAAAACCTACCTAGGGTCACTATAATTTTGGGATTTATGAGTTCTATTTGTTTGTTGAGGTAAGGGCCGCATGCTTTTAACTCATCGGGAAGAGGGTCACGATTCTTCGGGGGTCTGCATTTCAGCATATTTGTGACAAAAACTTCAGAGCGATCTAATCCTATTGATTCTAATAAAGAATCTAATAGTCGTCCTGCACGTCCAACAAAAGGCACCCCTTGTTCATCTTCATATCTTCCTGGTGCTTCCCCTATAAACAATATTGTTGATTTGGGATTTCCAGAACCAGGGACTGCATTGGTGCGTTGGTGTCCTAGAGTACATTTTTTACAGATAAGAACGCTTTCACTGATTAAGTTTAGATCAGTCATTTTCACCGCCAGATTAACTGATAACATCCTAGCAGTAGGGATACAATTGGTCAACGATTTTAGGTTTCTTGGGGTTTCTTCATGCTATACTAAGTGCCTCACGAGGAAGGTTTTCATGACGGGATTAATTGGTTTAATAGGTTATCCTTTGGGTCATTCGCTGTCACCTGTTTTCCAGCAGGCTGCGCTAGATTATTATGGATTAAAATTTAAATATGAACTTTGGCCTACTCCATCTAGTGGGCTCCCATCGCTAGTTTCTAAAATTAGGGAGTGTGGTTATCTGGGTGCAAATGTTACCATTCCTCATAAAATTGAGATTATGCCACTTATTGATGAAATTGATGATATTGCAAAAACAATAGGAGCTGTAAACACTATAGCTAATAAAAATGGAAAACTTGTTGGATATAACACTGACGCCTTTGGGTTTTTAAAACCCTTATTGGAACTGTCCAATTTTGACCCTAAGGGTGCCAGGGTACTTTTATTAGGGGCAGGCGGGGCCGCTCGGTCTGTATGTTACGCGTTATTAAATGCAGGGGTTGGGCATTTGGTTTTAGCTAATAGGACCTTATCAAATGCTGAAAAATTGGCTAGCCAAAGCCAGAGATTTTTGAAAGATCCTAAGGGTTCTAAGGTTACATTGCTCACTTTAGCAGACACAAAATTGAATTCATACGCGCGTGCTGCTGATCTAATTATAAATGCGACTTCCATAGGTATGACGCATTCAAATTTTCACCAAGATAGTTTGCTAACCACAAAACAGATTTCTGAAGATACATTGGTTTATGACTTAGTATACAACCCCCGAGAAACAAAATTGTTGAGGAATGCCAAGGAGGCGGGCGCTCGCACTTTAGAGGGGATTCCTATGCTTGTATATCAGGGTGCCAAGTCTTTTGAATTGTGGTTTGAGAAAAAAGCACCTATCGATGTTATGATGCACGCATGTGAACAAGCCGTTTGATTTAAAGTGATATTGGCAGAACGCGAGGGGTAGTTTGAATTCAAATATCTTTCTAACAGGATTTTCGGGTTCTGGTAAAACGAGTGTAGGTCATCACGTTGCTGCTAGGATGCAACGTGAATTTGTGGACCTAGATGTTGAAATTTCAGAATTTTCCAACATGTCAATCGAAGAAATTTTCTCAGAAGAGGGAGAATCCAAATTTAGGCAAATCGAAACTGAAATTTTGACTAAAATTTCTTCCACTGGTAACCAAGTAATATCAACAGGTGGAGGAATTGTTGAGAATGATCAAAATCACAAAATAATGAATAATAGAGGCAAAGTCATATGTTTGGAAACGACCCCAGAAACTATTCACTCAAGATTGGAAGAACAATATTCGAATGATACCAATGCGGTCCATCGGCCAATGCTTTCAGGTGGATATACTTTGGAAAGCATTTGTGATTTGAAGCGAAAGCGACAGCATTTGTATTCTAGAGCTCATTGGACTGTGCATACAGATTTGTTAACTATTGACCAAGTTTCTGATGAAGTTGTACGTGCTTACAAATTGCTTGATAATGGATTGAGATTTGCAGATGATTCCTTGTTTGCTTCGGTTGTACAAACTTCTTCTGGAGATTGTCCGATATGGGTAGGTTGGGATATTATTTCCACTCTTGGAGATAGATTAAAATCAATTTCTTCTTCAAAACAAGCCTTTATTATTTGTGATGATGGAACAAAGGGATTTGCTGAACTTGCAGAGAGATCGATTCAAGATTCAGGAATTTCGGTTGAAGTAATCTCTATCCCCCCTGGTGAGACTAGTAAAACTTTGCAGGTTGCTTCAGATTTATATGAATGGTTGGGATCATTTCATGCTGAAAGGAATAATCCAGTGATTGCTGTTGGAGGAGGAGTAGTTGGGGATATCAGCGGATTTGTCGCTGCGACATATTTGAGGGGGATGCCCTTTGTGCAGGTACCAACAAGTATGCTAGCGATGATGGATGCTTCTATTGGGGGTAAAACCGCCGTTGATATGCCACATGGTAAAAATTTGGTTGGATCATTTCACCAACCAGAATTTGTACTCGTAGATGTTAAAACATTAATTCATTTGCCTAAACGGCATCTATCAGCTGGCTGGGCTGAAGCAATAAAGCATGGGTTTATTCTCGATGAGCAATTAGTGTCAGATTTTGAAAGAAATGCAACTGCATTGATGAGTCTTGAGAGAGATATAACAACTGAAATAGTAAAACGAAGTATTGCGATCAAGTCAGAAATTGTTTCCATGGATGAGCATGAAACATTAGGTAAACGTATTTTGTTGAATTATGGGCATACAATTGGTCACGCAATTGAATTTGCCGGAGGATTCAACAGGTATCTGCATGGGGAAGCTGTAAGTATTGGAATGGTTGGTGCTGCAAACATTAGTATGAGAAAAGGATTATTAACAAAGGATGAAGTCGCTAGGCAAATTTCTCTTCAGGAAATGATGGGTCTCCCGGTCAAGTTTTCGGAACTTGGTATAGATGAAATTGAGCGAGCAATGTTATCTGATAAAAAAAGTAAGGATCAACAAATTAATTGGGTTTTATTAGATGGGCTAGGTAATGCGGTGGTGGATAAAGAAGTGGATTCATCTGTAGTATCAGAAATTATCAACGATCTTAGGAGTTGATAATTTATGGAACAACTTTTGATATTTTCTGTGGGTCTAGTTTCAGGGTTTTGTGGTGTTTTGGTTGGGGCTGGTGGAGGTTTTATCGCTAGCCCGATTTTGTTGATTTTGTTTAAATTAAATCCTGAAGAAGTTGCGGGAACGTCTTTAGCTTTAGTGGCTGTTAATACTGCAGCGGCGGGGTTTTCTTATCTTAAACAGGGATTCGCTGATCGTAGGAGTGCGTTGTTGTTCGCTGCATCAGCTATTCCCGGATCGATTCTTGCTCCGTTTGCTGTAAAAGCCACTGACCCAAATATGTTTCGGATTATTTTTGGTGTTGTTTTATTGGGGTTGTCAATTTATTCAGTTCTTAAGGCTTTAAGACCTGGTAATGGATCAAAACTAAAAGCTAGCTCAAGGATTTGGACGCAACCCTGGGTTCTCCTGAGAGGGAGGAAAATAATCACTAAACATGGTGAAACATTTACGTATAAATTTAGTGAATCAATTGCAGTGGGCTTTAATTTCATTATTGGATTTTGTGCTAGCTTTTTTGGGGTTGGTGCTGGTTTTGTCCGCACTCCAATCCTTGTTTATGCATTTTCGTTTCCCGTAAAAGTTGCAGTTGCAACATCGGTATTTGCTACTGCTTTCTACACATTTGTTGGAGCTGTCACTCATGGAGTTTTAGGACATATTGATTGGTATCCTGTTTTCACTTATGGGGTTATAGGATTTGTTTTGGGTGGTCAAATAGCAGTTAGAGTTGTTTCCAAGGTGCAAGGCAAATGGATAATTCCTGTTTTAATGATTTTGTTGTTTTCATTGGGGATAAAGTTAATTTGGGATGGTATAAATTTGTATTAGGATTAATTTTTATAGATATATAATTATGAAATAAAGATTCATGGGTTTTTTATTGATAAAATGTATTTGAAAGGTGAGTATATGGAATTTACGATTTCTCGTTTGTTAGATTCTGGAGGTCCAACGGATTTGGCAATTGTTGATCCAAATGGAACTGCAATTGATTATGCTTGTTTACGCAACAAAGTCGAAATATTGGCCCATCAGCTTTCTGATTGGGGGATTTCTAGTGGTGATCGTGTTGCAATAGTTTTACCGAATGGACTGGAAATGATTACCCTATTTCTTTCTGTTTCTTCGATTGCAACAGCTTGTCCGTTGAACCCAGCGTACACCAAAGAGGAATTCGCATTTTATCTTGATGATACTGGAGCTAAAGCATTAATAGTTCCAGAAGATGGTGCGGATGTGGCACGCGAAGCTTGTTCTGATGACATACTAATTATTTCTTCCAGTATTGACTCGAACGGCAACTTAAATTTGTTCTCACATTCAGATTTGTTCCCAAAATCTGAATACAAATTGGCTGAGCCTGATGATGTAGCTCTTGTGTTGCATACTAGCGGAACTACAAGTCGTCCAAAGAGGGTTCCGTTAACTCATTCCAACTTGTCAGCATCTGTTAAGAATATTGCGGAGTCATATCAATTAACTTCTAAAGATATAACATTGTGTGTAATGCCCTTATTTCATGTTCATGGAATCGTTGCTTCGCTTTTGACAACTCTTGGTACGGGTGGAACTGTTATTATTCCAAACAGTTTTGATGCAATCAAATTTTGGGATCTAGCGAAAAGTCACAAAGTATCTTGGTTTACTGCTGTGCCATCGATGCACAATGCATTAGTCAATCGAGCGAAGAGAAGATCGGGCGCAGTTGAGAAAAATCCTAACTTAAGATTTATCAGATCTTGTAGCTCCTCGCTTGCTCCAACGTTAATGAGTGATTTAGAGGACTTGTTTGAAGTTCCTGTCCTTGAAGCATATGGAATGACTGAAGCCGCTCACCAAATGGCATCTAATCCCCTTCCTCCTGGAATTAGAAAATCTGGAACTGTTGGGATAAGCACAGGAGTCGAGATTGCAATAATGAATGATGAAGGAGTTATGTTAGATGTTGGGGAAATAGGTGAGATAGTGATTCAGGGTTCTAATGTTGTTTCGGGATATGAATCTAATCCTCAGGCTAATTTAGATTCATATGACAGTGGATGGTTTAGGACCGGTGATCAAGGGTTTATTGATGATAAGGGTTATTTAACTTTGACTGGAAGGATAAAGGAACTAATTAATCGATCAGGAGAAAAAATTGCTCCAAGGGAGATTGATGAGGTGTTAATGTCACACCCCTGTGTCGAGGAAGCAGTTGCATTTGCAGTTCCTAGTAACGTTCATGGTGAGGATGTTAATGCCGCTGTTTTACTTGCTGAGGATATTTCTACCGCTGAACTTAAACGGTTTTGCCGAACTCGCTTAGCACCTTTCAAAATCCCAAGGACGATCCATGTGGTTAGCGAGATACCCAAAACAGCAAGTGGAAAGCTGCAGCGCAGAATGGTTGCAGATCATTTCAATAAGAATTAGAGGAATCCATGAAAATTGCAATTGCGGGAGCTGGTGCTATTGGTGCTTACTTAGGGGCGAAGTTACTCCAAGCCGATTTTGATGTTTATTTCATTGCTCGTGGTCCACACCTAGAAGCGATGAGAGCGAATGGATTGAAAATAATTGATAGAGGTGATCAAAGTTTCACTGTTGATGTGAATGTTTTTTCTGATTCTAACGAAATTGGTCCAGTAGATTTCGTTTTCTTAACTTTAAAAGCACATAGTTTGTCATCATATGTTCCAAGCCAATTAAATCCATTGCTTGGCCCAAATACTGCTGTGGTCACTGCTCAAAATGGTCTTCCTTGGTGGTATTTCAAGAAGCATGGTGGTGAGTTTGATGGGAAAAACATTGAAAAATTGGATCCTGGCGGGAAAATTTCCCAGATTCTTGATCCTTCGAGGATCATTGGTAGTGTAGTTTATTTGGCTACAATTATTGAGCAACCCGGAGTAATCAGATTTCAAGAAGGTGATAGATTCACTTTAGGAGAGCTTGATGGGTCAGATTCAATTCGAGTGAATTCGATTGCGGATGCAGTTTCTGCCGCGGGAATGCGTGCTAGGGTCAATAAGAATATTAGACAGGAGATTTGGGTAAAACTTTTAGGCAATCTTGCATTTAATCCACTAAGTGTAATTACAAGAGCGACTTTGTATGAGATGGCAACTCATGAGGGTATTGTAGAAATTGCTCGTTCTTCTATGGAAGAAGCCACTAAAATTGCAAATGAACTGGGGATTCGTATTCCAATAAGTATCGAAAAACGGATTGAAGGTGTGAGATCTGTAGGACACCATAAAACTTCAATGTTGCAGGATTTGGAAAGTGGAAGACCTATTGAATTAGAGGCTATGCTAGGATCAGTGGAAGAATTGGGTAAAATTCTAAATATAAAGACCCCTTATATTAGTGCGTTATATAGCTGTACAGATTTACTAACAAGAAGGTAGGGGGATTTTAGTGACTTCTGAATGTTTCACCATCAAGTCAAAAGATGGATTGGCAAGAACTGGGTTGGTTCATACTAAGCATGGAGATTTTGAAACTCCGGCTTTTATGCCAGTGGGGACACAAGCATCAGTGAAATCATTGACACCTGACGATGTTTTGTTGTTAGGTGCTGAAATTGTGTTGTCGAATACTTATCATCTTTACCTCCGACCAGGTGTGGATTTGATCAGAGAAATTGGTGGATTACATTCTTTTATGTCATGGGATAGACCCATATTGACAGATAGCGGAGGGTTTCAAGGTTATAGTCTCTCTGCTTTAAGGAAGATTACTCGAGATGGTATTATATTCAAGTCACATTTGGATGGCAGTTCACACAATTTTACCCCTGAAAATGTTGTTAGTCACCAAGAGTCTCTAGGCTCTGACATAATTATGCCCATTGATGTATGTGAATTTCCGTCTGCCGATAAACAGGCAGCAGAAGAATCTTTAGAACTTACTAATTCATGGGCTTTAAGATCGATTAACGCTCAAACTAAAAGAAGCGAACAATTACTCTTCGGGATAGTCCAAGGTGGAATGTATAAGGATCTTAGAGCAAAGTCAGTTGAATTTTTGACATCGTTAGAGTTTCCGGGATATGCGATAGGCGGTTTGAGCGTTGGAGAGTCAAAAGAACAACTTTATTCGCTTACAGCATATACAGTTGATATGCTTCCGAAACATTCTCCTAGATATTTGATGGGAGTGGGTTCCCCCGAGGATCTCGTTGAGTCAGTTGCATCTGGTGTGGACATGTTCGATTGTGTTTTGCCTACTAGAATTGCGAGAAACGGGGCATTTTTTTCTATTGATGGTAGAAAAAATATTTTTAATTCGAAATTTAAATCAGTTGATGGGCCAATTGAAGAAAATTGTGATTGTTACACTTGCCAGACGTTTTCAGCGTCTTATGTCCATCATCTGTTCAAAGCGAAAGAGTTATTAGCTTATAGGCTGGGTTCGATCCATAATCTGAGGTTTTTGGTTCGGTTGATGGAGCAGATTAGAGATTCTATCCAAACAAGAACATTTCAAACATTCAGGAAAGAATTTCACGAACGTTTTATCCCCCCCAATGAGGAAATACGCAGGGAGCAGAAACTTAAGTGGGAAAATTCACGAGTTTCGAGATGATCCGTACCTAGATTGTTTTTAGTATCCACCGGCTACTGCAGGGACAATGCTCACTTCATCCCCGTCTTTAACTGAACTATTGATTCCATCTAAAAAACGTACATCTTCACCATTGATATAAATGTTTACAAAATTTCGTAGTTCATTAGTGTCATCACATAATCGTTCTTTAATTCCCGGGAATTTGGAATTCAAAGAATTTACAATTTCTATTAATGTTGAACCATCTGATTCCACTTTTGACTGTCCTTCGGTTAATCTCCTTAGTGGAGTAGGTATCCTGACCTCAATACTCATTTGCCAACCTTTCCTTTTAATTTTTCTAAGTTTATACTATCCCTCGACCATATCGCCATGCATTTCATTGACTTCAACACCTGTTTTTCTAACCCACTTAATTGCTTCAGAAAGCGTGGTTTTTGGTCCTTCGATTTCTAGGATCATCCAACTGTAGGAGTCATTGATGTCTGCTCGGCGAATGTTCGGGATTAAGTCAAATTTTTTGACGAGCTCATATATAATGGGCTCTTTGATTTTTTCTAAAGGGAATGTGAACATGAATCTTTGTTTTATCATTGTTTTATCCAAATGATTTATGAATTAACAACTAAGTTAGTCTGGAAGTCTTCGTAATCTGGAGTGATTTGATGAGGTTCTAATAAATCTTCAACCACTTCTTGGGTTTTCAATCCATTTCCGGTGATGTATGCAACTGTTATTTCGTCTTTCCCTATCTTGCCAGATTTGGCAAGCTGCCTTAAAGAGGAGATCACAACTCCCCCAGCTGTTTCTGTGAATATCCCTTCAGTTTCAGCAAGTAATTTGATACATTCTGCGATTTCTTTTTCAGGGGCGGCTGTTGCAGTACCTGAAGATGACTCAATTACTTTAAGTGAGTAAAAACCATCAGGAGGATTCCCAATTGCGAGTGATTTAGCGACAGTTTCTGGTTTTACAGCTTTAACATGGAATGAATTTCTGTCATATGCCTCAATTATTGGGGAACATCCTTCTGGTTGTGCAAGATGCATTCTCGTGTTAAAGGAATCTATAATTTTGAGATCAGATAACTCATTGATGCCTTTCCATATTTTCGTGAACATTGAACCAGATGCTCCAGGGACTATACAATTGTCAGGAGCTTTCCATCCTAGTTGCTCAACAACTTCATAAGCTAGAGTTTTGCTACCTTCTGAATAGAATGGTCGCATGTTAATGTTGACGAATGCCCATCTGTGATTATCAGCCAGTTCACTGCATAATCTGTTTACTTGGTCATAATTTCCATTAACAGCAAATAGCTCAGCCCCATAAATTCCAGCTCCAACGATTTTGCCCTTTTCAAGATTGGAGGGGAAGAAAACCATTGTGTTCATTTTTGCTTTTGCTCCATGCGCAGAAACAGAACCCGCAAGATTGCCAGTTGATGCACACGCTAAAGTGTCAAAATCAAATTCTATGGCTTTGGCAGTAGCTACTGAAACAACACGATCCTTGAAAGAAAAGGTTGGGTTAACACTATCGTTTTTTATATAGAGTTGATTGAGTCCTAGAAGTTTGCCAAGGTTGTTGGCTTTCGTCAAAGGTGTCATCCCTGTGTCCATACCCACATCAAATTCTGAGTCAACAGGTAGTAGCGGGGCATAACGCCAAATATTTGCTGGCCCACTTGAGATTGAGTCGCGAGTCAGCTCTTTTGAGATTGCATCGTAGTCGTACGATACTTCTAAAGGGCCAAAACAAAATTCACAAACATGGATTGGTTGAATGTCGTATGTGTGACCACATTCTCGGCAACTCAAATTTTTCACATGAGACAATAATTTACTCCTCAGGGCAGATTGGCCAGAGTGATTTGATGCATGAATACCTTGTTGATCGAGTGTAGCAGTCTCTGTACTTTTGTGTCAAGATAATTCAAAACAATGAACATCTGATCTGTATTATTATATTCTTATAATGATTGTATAATCATGTGAATTAATTCTTGGATAGATACTATGAATAATCGAGTACTGCCTATTTTCACTCTAAATACGGTAATTTTCCCAGGTGCTACATTGCCACTGAGAATTTTTGAAGATAGATATAAAAAGATGCTCAGTCACTCAATCTCGAAGGATTCTACTTTTGGGATTAATTTGATTAAACAAGGATATGAAGTAGGAATTCCGGCAGTACCTTATGACGTTGGTACGATTGTGAGTTTTTCTGATTATACTGTTTCAGAATCGAATGAAGAGATTTTTTTAAAAGTCGTTGGACAAGAGCGATTTAAGATATCAAATATTTTAAATGATCGCCCGTATATTCTTGCTGAAATTATTGATTATTCTGATCGCCCCAAGAAGATTAATCGTGATCATACGTTCGAGAAAAATTTTAGAGATGAAGCAAGTGGATTCATTAAAAAGATTGTTTCCATAAATGGTGGATGGATAAGCGATCCTATGCTTCCTGATGATTTCAATGAATGCGTGTGGACTCTATCAAGCTTATTGCAGATTCCAAATCTGACAAAGTTTGAAATATTGGAAACTAGGGATTTATATCAACGTGCTCAAATGTTGCAAGATCAGTTGAAAATTCAACAAGTTGAAATCGAAAAAGTTTTTGAAGAACTTAAAAATCAAAAGTTGAATTGAACGATTTAAATGATTCCCTCTTGTTCAAATGCTTTTGCTAGCGTTGCTACACCTTCATGGATTTCTTCAGGGGAATTATATCCAAAGCAAAGTCGGAACATGTTTTCTCCACCTTCGCCTGAAGGTGAGAAATTTGATCCGGGATGGTAGCCTACATCGAAGTTATCTAAGATTGATTGTTGTACAGACTTAACATCAGCATTTTGATCATTTAATTCGACCCAACAGAATAAGCCTCCTTCAGGCGCACTCCATTTTGCAACAGAACCGAAGTTTTCCCCCAAAGCAGCAACCATTGCGTCACGTTTTGCCCGGAAAGTATCATTAATTGTATCTACGTGATCATCGAGATGGTCAACAGCAAATCTATGGACAGCTAATGCCGCAAATTGATTGACTCCCCCGCCGCTTTTGACAGCGCGGGCTTTTTTAAGTATTGGTTCAGGAGCAGTCAGATATCCGAGACGCATTCCAGGGGCTATTACTTTTGAGAAGGAACCTACGTACATTACAATCCCGGAATCGTCCAGAGAATGAATTGTTGGAACTGGCTCGCCAGAAAAACGAAGATCGACATAGCAATCATCTTCTAGAATCAAAATATTATGTTTTTGAGCGATTTCTACAAGAGATTTTCTTCTTTCTACACTCATTACCCAGCCTTGGGGGTTTTGAAAGGTGGGGATTGTATATATGAACTTCACTTTTTTACCGGCTGAATCCGATTTCGCGATTTGCCTTTCAAGTTCTGCAGGAATCATGCCATCCTCATCGCATTGGATTCCTCTGATATCAGCATGTCTCCTTCTTAGTTGGTTAAGTGTTCCTGAATATACCCAATCTTCGGTAAGTACGATATCTCCTGGATCCAATAAAGCTTCACATAGCATGTGAATTGGTTGTCCTGAGCCATCGCCAAGAATTATTTGATCAACACTGACATTTATACCTCTGTCTTTAGCTAGTTTTTTGGATACAAATTCCCTTAGAGGAACATAACCCTGGTGATTCGGATAAACTGCAAGGTCTTTACCTTCTTCTTTTAGGGCATTAGACAGCGATTCTGCCAAGTCATCTAGAGGTAATGTCTCTGGGTCTGGGTATGCTACAGCAAAATCATATTTCCCTCTTTTAACGGCGCCATCATCAATTCCTTCTGGTGCTGATTTTGAGAAAAGATTTTCGTAATTGATTGGCATAATTTTGCTCCTAAAAGTGATCATTTCGGAATAAAAGCAGTTTATTCGCTTTTTAAGAATATTACAAGATTAATCTTCTGAAACACTATGATATAGTTGTGCAGAAATTCTATGGCATTAGTATATTGATTTTCTAGGAGTGTGTTTTCCAAATGGAGTCAAAGACTTTTGATTTTGCAGTAATTGGTGCTGGAATAATTGGACTTTCAGTTGCCATGAAAATTTCTGCTGAGATCCCTAACGCCTCAGTGGTAGTTTTAGAGAAAGAGCAAAAAATAGCATCCCATCAGACTGGCCATAACAGTGGCGTTATACATGCTGGAATATATTATGCTCCCGGATCCCAAAAAGCATCTTTTTGCTATTCAGGTTCGAAGGAACTCCGAAATTATTGTGAATCCAAAGGTATTCCATTTGAAATGGTAGGGAAGCTGATTGTGGCGACTGACTCATCGGAGATTCCAGCATTGGATGAATTATTCCGGAGAGGATCAGAAAATGGAGTTGATGGACTGAGAATGGTAGGGGAAGATGAAATAAGAAGTATTGAACCTCATTCTACAGGTATTAGAGGAATTTTTTCTCCTAATACTGGAATAATTGATTATCAAGAAGTCACTCAATCGTATGCAGAAGATTTCAAAGGTTTGGGTGGGGAAGTTGTTTTGGATGCAACTGTTATGGATGTTTCCAGATCGCCTGGAAAATTAATTATTGAATCTACCAAGGGAGACTTTTCTGCAAAACATATTGTCAATTGTGCAGGACTTTATGCTGACAAAATTGCAGGAATGATGGGTGAAAAATTAGATGTTCGTATTATACCTTTTCGAGGTGAATATTTTCTTATCAAACCAGAGAGTTCTACGAAGGTAAATGGTTTAATTTATCCAGTTCCTGATCCCAAAATGCCATTTTTAGGGATTCATTTGACTCGTCGGATCGATGGTGCTGTCGAAGCAGGTCCTAGTGCTGTGATGGCATTTCGAAGAGAGGGGTATCGTAAAAGTGATTTCCATTTGAAGGAGTTTTTCGAAACACTTGCATTTTCAGGGTTTTGGAAAATGGGGAGTCGTAATTTTCGCTCTGGTGTTTCAGAAATGTATAGATCTTTAAGTAAACAAGTTTTTTTGAAGTCAGTGCAGAAATTAATTCCTTCGATTACGAAAAATGATTTAACATCTCCAGGTGCTGGAGTACGTGCTCAAGCAGTTGATTCATCAGGCAATATTTTGCAAGATTTTAGTATTGTGCAAACAAAGGATGCAATTCATGTGGTTAGTGCTCCTTCTCCCGCCGCAACCTGTTCTTTACTAATCGGTTCACATATTGTGGATATGGTTAAAAAGAATTTTCCAATCTAAAAATTTGATATTCATGGAGGACTGTATGAAATACATATATGCTTTTAGACGCAGCACATATTTCCCATTTAATAGACAAGGGTGGAGGAATTTGCCTGCAAGCAATGCACTGAATTCATTTTTACAAAAGATTTCAGGAATGGGTTTTGATGGGATTGAGCTGGGATTAGATTATTTTTCAGATGATCTCACTGAAGCCAAGCGAGAAGCATCAGAACTTAAAAATTTGTTAGAAGAATTCGGATTGCCTTGTCTTGCCCTTCGCGGAGGTGGAGGATTAGCATTGCCAAAAAATGCTGAAAGAAATCTCAAAAGGTTAGAAAAAATGATAGAGATTGGTTCGGTTCTCAAGGTTAATGTGATAAATACTACTGCTACTATTGAATCTCGTAAAATGGGTGCTGTCTCAGAAAGAGGTGGCAAAAATCCTCATGGGTCAAGTAGAGATGCAACCCATGAAGATTTTGAGAGATTGGCTACATCTATTACAGCTATTGCGGAAGGTGCTTCAGAGTTCGGGATAATTCTAACCCTTGAGGTTCATCAAAATTCAATAGTTGATAATTCTTGGTCGGCATTGCATTTCTTGAACATGGTTCAGAGCAAGAATGTGTTTCTTAATCCAGATTTAGGAAATGTTTTGTGGAATTATGACATTCCTGAAGAGAATATTGAAGATTGTATCGTGGCATTAGCTCCTTATTCGAAATATTGGCATTGTAAGAATCTTCAAAGGATTAATGTTCCCGAGTTAGGGCATTCATATTTTGTGAGATGTCCCTTGCCTGATGGTGATATAGATTACAGATATGCCGTAGGAGCAATGATGGATGCTGATTTTGATGGATACATTGCTATAGAGGGCGCAACAGACGGAGATTTCATTACTAAAGATTTAAAGTCGCTACTGTATATGAAAGAAATTTTCAACGACTTAAAATAGCACCATTTAGTTTTTTGTAGCTATTGTAATGTACCTCTTTGTATGTGTTGACATGACTATTCCACTACTATAATATTGATCTTCGGCGCTCAATTAGATTTAGGTCAAATGGGTGCTTGCACTTTAACAATTGTATAGTGGTAAGAAACGTCAATTTTCAGAGTTTGATCCTGGCTCAGGACAAACGCTAGCGGTGCGTCTAACGCATGCAAGTCGAACGAGCGAAGGGGCTTCGGCCCCCTAGCTAGTGGCAGACGGCTGAGTAACACGTAAGCAACCTGCCCCGAAGAGGGGGATAATCCGGAGAAATCCGGCCTAATACCCCATGTGCTCTCCTGTTAATATAGGAAGAGGAAAGGCTTCGGTCACTTTGGGAGGGGCTTGCGTCCCATCAGGTAGTTGGTAAGGTAATGGCTTACCAAGCCTAAGACGGGTAACCGGTGTGAGAGCACGATCGGTCAGAGGGGGACTGAGACACGGCCCCCACTCCTACGGGAGGCAGCAGCGAGGAATCTTGCGCAATGGGCGAAAGCCTGACGCAGCGACACCGCGTGGAGGAAGAAGGCTTTATTTGTTGTAAACTCCTTTTTTTGGGGAAGAAACCAGACGGTACCCAAAGAATAAGGGTCGGCTAACTAGGTGCCAGCAGCCGCGGTAATACCTAGGACCCGAGCGTTGTCCGGATTTACTGGGCGTAAAGGGCGCGTAGGCGGTTCATCATGTCTTGTGTGAAATCTCTTGGCTTAACTGAGAGGCGCCACGGGAAACTGATGGACTTGAGGATAGCAGAGGAAAGCGGAATTCACGGAGTAGTGGTGAAATGCGTAAATACCGTGAGGAACACCAGTGGCGAAGGCGGCTTTCTGGGCTATTCCTGACGCTAAGGCGCGAAAGCGTGGGGAGCGAACCGGATTAGATACCCGGGTAGTCCACGCCCTAAACGATGGATACTAAGTATGGGGGGTATAGACCCCCTCCGTACTGTAGCTAACGCGATAAGTATCCCGCCTGGGGAGTACGGCCGCAAGGCTAAAACTCAAAGGAATTGACGGGGGCCCGCACAAGCAGCGGAGCGTGTTGTTTAATTCGATGATAAGCGAAGAACCTTACCAGGACTTGACATGTTTTTGATCGCCTGTGAAAGCAGGTTTTCTCTTCGGAGACAATTACACAGATATTGCATGGCTGTCGTCAGCTCGTGCCGTGAGGTGTTGGGTTAAGTCCCGCAACGAGCGCAACCCCTGTCGTTAGTTATAATTCTCTAGCGAGACAGCCCCCCAACGGGGGAGGAAGGTGGGGATGAAGTCAAGTCTTCATGATTCTTACGTCCTGGGCTACAAACACGCTACAATGGTTAGTACAAAGGGTTGCTATTACGCGAGTATGCGCTAATCCCATCAAAGCTAACCTCAGTTGGAATTGCAGGCTGCAACTCGCCTGCATGAACGTGGAGTTGCTAGTAACCGTAGGTCAGCACACTACGGTGAATACGTTCCCGGGCCTTGTACACACCGCCCGTCAAGTCATGGAAGTTGGCAACACTTGAAGTCGCCGAGCGAACCCGTATGGGGCGCAAGCGCCGAGGGTGGGGCTAATGACTGGGACTAAGTCGTAACAAGGTAGCTGTACCGGAAGGTGCGGCTGGATCACCTCCTTTCTAGGGAGAGCAAGTTCCGAAAGGAACCACTCCCAGGTCTATCGACGAGTGTTATATTTCTACTTGAAAAGCTGGAGCATGAGCCTATCACTATAGGTGGAGCTCGCCGGAAGAGATGAAATATTTCCCTGTGAAAGTTCGTCGAGCACCTGAATTATTTTTCAGGAAATTAACTTTTTAGACGTTTCTTGCCACTATACAGTTGTTAAAGGGTCCTTTTGGATGATCAATTCCGTGGGGCTGTAGCTCAGTTGGGAGAGCACCTGCTTTGCAAGCAGGGGGTCAGGAGTTCGAGCCTCCTCAGCTCCACCAATCTTTGGCATTCCTAAGCAATTATAATTTCATTTTTTGAATATTGTGATTCAAATATTTCTTCGTTGATTGTTAAGCCTAGCCCTATGAATTCTCCAAGAATGTGCTTTCCATTTTCGAATTTGAATGAGTCATTTGAAAAAATATTTGGTAAGTATCTTTCATCTTCTACCGAAATAAAATTTTTTGATATTGATCCAAAAATTATATTAGCACGAGTTCCGAAATTTCCATTTCCAAAGCAGTGAGGTATCGACCTTACCTTTGTTTCTTTAAGTCTTCTTTCAATCTTTAACCAATTTGTAAATCCTTCACCTAAAATATCTGGTTGATAACCGTCAATCAAATTATTTTTTATTAGTTCTTCAAATATTGGGCTTATTGGTTGTCTGTCTACTTCGCCACATACAAGCATAGTGGAACTACCTATCTTCTCCAGAATTGATCGGAGTTTTTTGTAATCCTCAACATTTTGTGTCACCATTTCCTCTAGCCAATATAAGTTGCAATGAGCCGTTTCCTTGATAAAAGTTTCTAGCAAATCTAATCTATTATCATATCCAAAATTTGCGTCGACCATTATCTTAATATTTTTCCCTACTGCCTCCCTAATTTGTGAAACCACTCCTATATCTCTTTCTAAACCATCCATTGGCAACATCCATTTTCCTGGCCTCCCTACTTTTATTTTCATCTCTGTATAACCGTGCTTTACAGCAGAAGTTGCCTCTTCCACTAGTTTCGAAACCCCTTTTGAAGGGAATAATTGGTCATGGAAATATAGAGTAGTATCATAAGCAAAAACTTCTTTTTTGGGTTGTTGGTTGAACAATAATGTAGCAGGGAGGTTCTTGTTTCTACCTAGTAAATCCGAGGCTAGGATACTCATCCATCCATTTTGAGGTTGTGTAAATGCTTTTTCAACTCTCTTCTTCGGACAAGTAATTACCCCTTCTGCATCAACTGTAAAGAAATCTTTCACATCAAATCCCAAGAAAATTTCTCTAAGAGTGTTACTCAATTTTTCAAGACTATTTTGGGGTTGGTTCATGAAACGCGCAGCATTTACAATTCCCTCATTTCCTGCATTGGTTTTAGCTCTTAAAATCCATTCCGTTTTGGAAAGACCAATGTTGTCACGAGTGGAATTTCTACCAATCTCCTGTCTGTAATATGTTGGGATTGGGGTAACACTAACTTGAGAAATTTTTTCAGAATCCATCATTTTTCCTTTTATAGCGAAAAGTTTCTGTGAATATAGCATAAGTTTCGAACGGAGGATATTTTTTATAATATTTGTGTTCCTTGACGGGAGATTGAACCACGGCAATGGATTTTTTAGAGCCAAAAAAGTATAATGCGTTCAACAAGAATTTGGAGTGTGCAGATGACAACAACTAATGTAAATCATGATGCAACGTTGGTAGCTCACCTGTTAAGACGTGCTGCGTTTGGCTCAACTCCTGCAGAATTCGATAGATCAGTTGAACAAGGCTTTGATAAAACGTTACACCAGCTGCTAAATCCAGATCATAAAGATGAAATTCCAGAAGATTTGATACGTAGGTATCATGTTGAATTGTCTGATTTGAGATCTAGTGGTGGTGCATATTGGATGTATAGATTAGTTATGACCGATACTCCGTTAAGGGAGAAGATGTGCGTTTTTTGGCACCGATTATTTGCTACTGCAGTTCATAAGCTGATACAAAATAAAGTTGGAATCAATCAAATTGATATGTTTCGAGCTCATGGCATGGGTAGGTTTGATGACTTGCTACTGGAGTTATCAAAAGATCCTGCAATGATTATGTGGCTTGATAATCAAGATAACCACGCCGCAAATATTAACGAAAATTATGGTCGGGAGATCCTGGAATTATTTTCAATGGGTGTTGGGAATTATACCGAAGACGATATTAAGGAAACTGCGAGAGCATTCACTGGATGGAGAATAGTGAATCCTGAATATATGTCCATTAGGATGCGAAATAATACTGCTAGACCTTATGGTTATATGTCTTGGGAATTTGAATATGATGATGATGATCATGATCATGGAGAGAAAACTATTTTGGGTCAAACAGGTAATTGGAATGGTGAGGACGCAGTCAGGATAATTTGCGAGCAAGATGCTACTGCAAGATACTTGGCAAGGCATTTATATCATTTTTTTGTAGCCGATGAATTTCCTGTTCCGCAGTGGCCGCACGAGGCTCCAAAAGATCCTGAAGCAATCAATTTAATGGTACACGCCTACTTTGATTCTAACCATAATGTTAAAGAAATGTTGAAAGCAATGTTTGAATCGGAGTTTTTTAAAGATACTTCTTCACGTTTTGCCAGAATTAAGAGTCCTGTGGAAATGGTTGTAGGTACAATGAGGTTAGCAGGTCCTATAGATTTGCCCGCTAATGAACTTTTTGCTGCTGAGGCTGCTTGTGCAAATATGGGGCAAGGATTATTGCGTCCCCCAAGTGTTGAAGGATGGCAAGGTGGTAGTGAATGGATTAATACAGGGGCATATGTCGAGCGGATCAATTTCGCTAGTCGAATTTTGTCAGACCCAAACAAAAAAGGTATTAGGGATGTTATTAATAGGATCAAATCATTTTCTCAAACTTCTGAAATGCATTCAGATGATTTAGTAGATTATTCCTTAAGCGTTTTGGGCCCTTTGGATGTTTTGGACAGTACTAGGCAGGGCTTGAAGCGATATGCTTCTAAATTTATTGAATTGTCATGGGCAGATGATGATCAATCAATTAAATTTGACGAGGCAGCTGTTTCAATTATTCAGTTGATAGTTTCAACTCAAGAATATCAAACTGTGTAGGATTATTTGATGACAATCACCAAATTCCAGTTGAAATATTTAACAAATGTAGGCTTTTGCGCAGATTTTGGAGGACGAGGGTTTTCTCTTCCTTCTGCTATGGTTATTAGATCTGATGGAACTATTTTTGTTGTTAGTCGTGGTAAGCCTTCTACAAAAGGTTCTAATGGGATCCAATTAGTTACTGCGGATCATGATTTTATGGGGCAGATTGGTACATGGGGATCTGAGCTTGGAGGAATGATTTGGCCTACGGCTGCGGTGTTAGATGAAGATGAAAACTTATATTTGGCTGATGAATATCTTCAAAGAATTACAAAATTTGATAGAGATGGCAATCCACTCAGTTTTTGGGGTGTTAAAGGAGACCTAGAGGGTCAATTTAACCAACCAAGTGGCATGCTATATAGAGATGGTAATCTGATAATTGTGGATTCAAAAAATAATCGAATTCAAACCTATACAGTTGATGGAAAATTTGTAGGACAATGGGGTTCTCCTGGAAATGATGAAGGACAATTTAATTTACCATGGGGGATTGCTGAAGATTCTGATAAAAACATCTATATCGCTGATTGGAGAAATGATCGAATCCAGAAATTTTCATCAGATGGGGAATTTCTCAAAGTAATTGGTGAAACAGGCGACGGTGAAGGACAGTTTGATCGACCATCTGGAATGGCAATTGATAACAATGGCAACATTTATGTTGCTGATTGGGGCAATCAAAGGCTCCAGGTAGTGGATTCAGAAGGCGCGTATTTATTTTCCCATCGAGGTGCCGCAGATTTAAATCCATGGTCTGTTGAATATTTATCTTCTCAAGATGATGAACGTCGTGCAAGGGAATCATTTGTTCCTATGTATAATTCCAAAACGGATGATCAGCATGAATTATCGGCTAGAATTGAACCATATTTTTGGGATCCAGTAGCAGTGACCTTGGATGCAGAACAAAGAGTTTATGTTTTGGAAACAGGACGGCATAGATTTCAAATATTTGAAAGAATTTAGTTAGAGAGATATTTTAGGAGCTGTTATGGGAGATAAGAAAATAGTTGTTGTCCAACTCTCAGGAGGAAATGATTATTTGAATTGTATTATTCCTTATACTAATTCAGAATATTTAGATAATCGTCCCAATGTTCGCATTACTGAAGAAAAAGTTTTGCCAATAGGTGGTGGTTTGGGAATGAACCCATCTATGGCTCCGATCAAAGAATTGTTTGACGATGGCAAGGTTGCAATTATACATGGCACAGGTTATCCAGATCCAAACAGATCACATTTTCGATCTATGGATATTTGGCATACATCTGAACCTACTAAGGTAGGAAATGAGGGGTGGTTAGGGAATGCGATCAATCAGATGTATCCGAATAAGGATAATGTAGTCGCAGCTGTAAATTTTGCATCCGCGTTACCTCGTGCACTTGTGTCTCCTGGAGCGCCAGTGGCATCGGTGACTAATTTAGATTCATATGGTCTGATGAATCATATGGATAATTCTCAAAATCATATGGAAGCTTTACAAGCTTTCAAAGATATTTATAGTCAAGCGATTGGAAGTGGACCGGTAATGGATTACCTGACAGAAACGGGTTTGAATGCATTAAAAGGTACTGAAATTTTAGGAACTGTTACTGAAAAATATTCATCCAATGTTGAATATCGAACGGATTCATTTTCTAAGTCAATTAAGGGTGCTGCTCAGGTGTTGCAAGCCGATATTGGAACTAGGATTTGTTATACACAACATGGTAGTTTTGATGCCCATACCAATGGAATTGCACTTCAAGAGGGCTTGCTTACTGATGTTTGTAGCGGTATTTATGATTTTTATGAAGACATGAAACAAGCAAACAAGAGTGATGATGTAATACTTTTTGTGTTTTCGGAATTTGGTAGACGGGTCAAGGATAATGGAAACGGGACTGACCACGGATCTGGAGGGGTTGCGTTCGTCATAGGTGATGCGGTTAATGGTGGGCATTATAGTGAATATCCATCTCTTTCAAGTAATCAATTGCTGGAAGGGGATCTGAAATTCAATGTTGATTTCAGGAGTATTTATTCAGAATTGTTGGAAGATTGGCTTGAAGTTGATGCTCGTCCTGTAGTCAAGAATGAGTATGAGAAGTTGGGATTTTTTAAATAATTACCTCATCTTTTATTTTACGTGATATCTTTAATTAACTAATATTCACTTGTAGTTTTTACGGAGGAATTATGAATAAGCAGTACCAGTGTGCAAAGTGTGAAGGCAGGGAATTTAAAAACAATGAAATTCGTACAACTGGATCAGGACTATCAAGGTTTTTTGATATACAAAATCAGAAGTTTACAGCAGTAACATGTACCAATTGTGGATATACTGAGTTGTTTAAAGTCCAAGGCGGAGGAATTGGGAACTTCTTTGATTTTTTGAGCGGATAACTAAAATTCTTGAATTTAATTTTGGAGGGAAAGTATGGCAGATTCGGAAATTGTGTACTCTGATGATATTTCAGAACAATATGAGCAGTTAAAATTAGATCCATGGACGGGTAGATTAAAAAAATCTCGTGAAGAATTAGCCTATGATCCGGCACGCCCGTTATATCATTTTTCTTCTCCTGAAAATGTAATGAACGATGCCAATGGCTTAAGTCATTGGCAGGGCAAGTATCATTTGTTTTATCAATTTATTCCTTCTGAATTACCTCCCGCTGAAAGAGAGTTAGTTCGCCAGCAAGCTCATATGGATAGGCATGTACTCTGGGGCCATACTGTTAGCGATGATTTGATTCATTGGCGTGATCTTCCTCCTGCCTTGTACCCTACTACCGAAGTAGATTGTTTTAGCGGGCAATCTTTGGTTGAAGACGATAGAGTGATAGCGATTTATCACGGTACACATTCTGGGAATGCACTCGCTACATCTTCAGATCCATTGCTTTTGAATTGGGAAAAACATCCTAACAATCCTGTGATCACTGGTGAAATGCTTGAGAATGGTGATGTTGAAATACCATCTCACTCCCTAAAAGCTATTGATACTGAAGGCCGCCCTGTTAGAATCTTCGACCCATGTATATGGAAAGAAGACGATGGGTATTATGCCTTGTCTGGTGCATATTGGAAAGGCAAATATGGTGGGGATGTTCGAGGTTTTGATGCTACAGGTGTTGACCATATTTTTCGATCTGAGGATCTTTCAAGCTGGGATTATGTTGGACCGCTATTTGATGATGGGTTTTTTCAAGAGCCTGGAGAAGATTGTGCTGTTCCTAATTTTTGGCCTATCGGTAATGGCAAGCATATGTTATTGCTTTTCAGCCATAAACGAGGCGGAAGATATTATTTAGGGACTTATAACAAAGGCACACATCAATTTATTCCTGAATCACATGGACGTATGTGTTATGGGGCTTACAATAATGCCTCCTTACATGCTCCTAGTGCAACAGTGGATGGGGCTGGTCGTTATTTGGGTGTCTTTAATACAAAAGAAGGTTGGCCAGGTAACGCTTGGAGAGATACTATGACATTAACTAGACATTATTGGCTAGCTGATGATAATTCTTTGAGACAAGCCCCAGCAGGCGATGTCGAATCTCTAAGATTTAATCACGAGAGATTTACGAATATTGAGATTCCTTCTAATCAAGAAATTGTTTTGCCTACGGATGGTGGCAAAGCAATCGAATTACAGATTGTAGTGGATCCTAAAGATGCACGTGAAGTAGGGTTTTCAGTTCTTCGTTCAGGTAATGCAGAAGAACAAACCAAGATTTCTTTTTTGAGGCAATATGGTGGAAGGGTGGAAATACCAGATTTACTACAGATTGATATCTCAGAGGCATCTCTGAAAGAAGATGTCTATGGTCGCCCTGCAGAAATTGGTCCTCTAGAGTTAGGTGCAGAGGAGAAATTGCATTTAAGAGTATTCATTGATAGAAGCATTATCGAGGTTTTTGCTAATGAAAAGCAGTGTTTGACAGTAAGAGTGAATCCTGAACGTGAAGATAGTCGAGGAATTTCATTCTATTCTCGAGGATCAAGTTCAGAACTAGTCCAGTTAGATCTATGGCAAATGAAAAGCATTTGGCCTGAGCTGAAACAATTTGAAGGTAAATGATTACGACAAATTTTGTTCAGATGATTTATTCTGATTTTGTGTGACTGAATCTTATTCGGAATCTTTCCTCAAGGTCTCTTCTTTCATTTTCATTCACATTTCTACCTTGGTAATATTCATCAACTTCAAAAGCGATTAGAGCCTCTATTGCAGAAATGTCTGTGATTCCCCTTAATTTGCGTATTAACCGAGAGACATGTTTGGGAGGTAAGTGGACTATCTTACGCATATTTTCAAATTCATCCCTACCCGATTCATTATTGGGTAATTGGCGGCTTGTAAGATTTCTACTAATATTTGTGTCTTGTGCGGCGTTGAACTGGGGCATTAATCCAATGTACTCTAAGGCATTTCTTTTAGTTTGAGACCAGGGTTTAAGTCCTTCTTTATTGATAATAGATCTGAATCTTTTGTATCTCTCGTTTTCCTCAAATCGCATTTCTACAATATCAAAACCAAAGACTTGCTGCCCCGGTAATATATTGTGGATACGCATCATTAGACATCGTTCTTCATATTCTACTGATCCAGGGTCAATTTTCTCTATATCCTTTAAAATTCTATGGATCCAAAAAATTTCAGCGTATAAAGATTTTTGTTGAACATTCGTCCAATCAGGATCCGTAAGGCAAACTTTTATATACTCTTGGACAAATCCAATTGAGCACGGTTGTCCAAATGTCGTGAGATAGTAATCCATAGTTTCTGTTGCATATTTTGTATGTTCAAGCTGTATTTGAAAAATACCATCACCTATTGATGTGGAATATTTGAAAGGGGCGTGCAAATCATAAGATTTATTACTATTAAAAATTCCTGAATCTTTAAAATCCTTCATTATTAATTGATAGGTTTTTGAGTGGTATATTGGGTATTTGATTCCTTGATTTTCATTAATAGATCTCAACTCTATTTCCTCAAATCTTTTTAAGCAATCTATAGCATTAAACTTTGGACCGTAGGAAACCATCCATTCTTTTATTAGGAGCTTTACGCCCTGCATTACGGGTCTTTGAGGCATTATATTTTAAAACACTCCAGAATATTCTTGATGGACTCCAATATTGTATTAGAAGTATACATCAAATGTAACAATAATATCAACTGGTCAACTTTTCTGTCCCTATTTGCGCTTTTACTAGGCTAAACACCTGAAAAACTGAAAACCTTCATTTATATAATGAGGGAATCTTTGCAAAAGAGGTAGATACTTTTTAGTGAATTATTTTTACCTAAAAGTTTTATACTTAAACATCTTAAAGCCAGCAGCCGATGTGCTTAAAATTCAGTATTTGCTTCATTTGTGTTATTAAGAGTATTTATAAATTGCCATTGATCTTTATTATATTAGTTCACTAAGCAGTTTTTTTGTTGTAAACGGTTTGCAGATTTTTGAGATCTGCTCTGGAAGCCCAGATTCAAATGATTTGTTTGCTGCTGATCCAACTAGCATTGAAGCAGCCCCTTGTTCATGTCCTGCGTCACGGCCAAATTTATCCGGTTCTTCAAAAGTTCTAAAAATTCTTTCTTGTAATAATTGGTCACCGCCCCCATGTCCACCAATTCCATCCTCAACGTCTACTTCGTATGGAGAGTGAAAAATGGGACGTACAATCAGTCGGTGCCTGTAAGTTGGAATTGATTGATCTTTTTGTACCGTTGTTGATCCCATTAGAGAGCTTTTGTGATTTTCTTCATATTCTATTCGACCTTTTGTGCCATTAAACGCAATGTTAAAACCTTCTCTGGGAAGGTAGGCATTGAGAGAATAATTAAGCGTAATGCCAGTCCTGTACTGGATGAGTAGACTCATTGAATCCTCAATACTGATATTATCTCCAAATACATTTCGATCACGAAAATAGCCGTCGTGTTTTTCGGCATCAAGATATAAACTCTTCATTCTTTGATCTGAATCTAGGCTTAATGCAAAGGGGTCGTCTGATGTTTCATTTCCGTGGTATCTTGTGTAGCTTATTTCTTCCCCTCTGGATTCTGCATTTTTTCGGCCATAAAATCCTAACTTTCCAAAACCAAATACAGTTTCTGGGACAGAGTTAGTCCACCAGTTTACTAAATCAAAGTGGTGGGTTGATTTGTGAACGATTAGTCCTCCGGATTTGTCCTTTTCTCGATGCCACCTGCGGAAGTAGTCTGCACCATGAGATGTGTTGAGCCAATACTCCATATCAACGTGAAGAATTTCTCCAATGGTTTCTTTCAACAAAAGTTCTTTAACTTTTGTAGCACCGGGAGCCCATCTGTAATTGAATGCAACTCTTAATTTCTTGCCAGATTTTTCAACAGCACGAATAATTTCATCGCATTTTTCCGCATCTATAGTCATTGGCTTCTCTGTGATTACATCACAACCCATTTCGAGTGCTTGAACAATATAGTGGTGGTGCATAGCATCAATAGTCGTTACGATGACTACATCAGGTTTTGTTTGAGTAATCATTTTTCTAAAATCATCTGAGTGAAAAGTTGGGACATTATTGTATTCGTGTTTTTCTTTTAAGTCGCTATTATAAAAACTTAATCTAGATGGATTAGGATCAGAAAGGGCAACCAGTTCTGAATCGTCACGGAATTTAGATACCAGAGGTTCGATGAACATATTGGCTCTACTTCCGGTTCCAACTAGCGCATATTTTGTTTTGAAATTGGACATTTTTTACTCACTTGCCATTTTTAGTCGTGGTAATTATAAATGATTTATCGAATTGCTTCTTGATTTCGAATAATGACAAAAAACTTTGGTAATATTCAGAAAAAGATCGGTATTAGGAGATTAGAATGAAATTATCTTTCAAGGATTTAATCAACAAATTGGATAATCTGTCTGAATTAGCTGATCCCCCAATGACAGGAGAATCCTCAGGAGCACAAACTAGCTACAATCGCGACTCTATTTATAATGAAACTACTGGTGGATATGAAAATTGGGATGAAAATCGAGATGGTGAAGGGTTTATTCGCAAAGAGGGTGACAGTTTTGTGGTTTTTGAGGCGGATGGGCCAGGAGTAATATGGAGAGTATGGTCTGCAAATCCTCAAATGGGTCACATAAAGATTTTTTTGGATGGCTCAAATAAACCAATCGTTGATACCCCATTTGAGCACTTTTTTTCGAGATTTCAGGCAGGTGAAAGTACTGCGAATTTGCCTGATAGTGATTGGTATCAATATGTTAATTTTCCAAACTTGGTTTACACACTGTCTAGGGGTAGGAATAGATTCCTTCCAATCCCTTACAACCAGAGTTGCAAAATAGTGTTCGATCCTGATTGGGGCAGATACTTTCATTTTACTTATACTACGTTTCCAAAAGATACTCAGTTGCCAGTTTTTGATGGTGTATATGATCGAGAGTCTTCTAAGGCTTTGGCTGAATTAGATTATAGATTGTACGACCGTGGACGTCCTTTCAGCGAAGATTCGGTAGCAAGTAATGATTTGGTAACCAAAACTATTGCTCCTGGAGAAGCGGTTACTTTTGCAGATATTAAAGGTAATCGTGGAATTCGAGAGATTTCGTTGTATGACATTCAATCAATGACTATTGAATCTTTAAGAGAATTAACGATTAGCATTTTTTGGGATGGCGAATACTCTCCGAGTGTTTGGAGTCCGTTAGGTGATTTTTTTGGAACTGCCCCGGGGATTAATTATTATCGATCATTACCAGTTGGCATGACAGAAGGACGATTTTATAGTAGGTGGTTTATGCCATTTTCATCCCAGGCTTTGATAATTATTAAGAATGATGGAGTTAAAGCAAGAGAAATAACTTTGGAGATTCGGCATGAGTTATTAGCGGAGAATGCTGATAATTTGTTGAGATTCCACTCAAAATGGCATCGTGATCAACTTTCCGAAATCCCCAAAAATGAAGGTCGGGAAATAGATTGGCCAATTTTGATTACTAAAGGATTGGGTAGATTTTGCGGGGTGCATTTGCATATTTGGAATATATGGGAAGAGCCTGATAAAGATGCTACAAGATGGTGGTATGGAGGAAGAGCGGATGATAAAAATGTAACTACTTGGTGGGGTGAAGGAGATGAAAAATTTTTTGTTGATGGAGAGAAATTCCCTAGTACATTTGGAACCGGTTCAGAAGATTATATTGGATATGCATGGGCTGCAATTCCACCATTCCCTAGGTTTGAGAGTCCTTTTGCATCACAGTCTCTGATTGAAGTGGATGCAAAGGGGCATACCTCAGTTAATAGGTTCCATATTGCAGACAATATCCCTTTTCAAAAATCTTTTGAAGCAAGCATTGAGAGATACATGCCAGAAAGATGGAGTGGCGGAGATGATTCAAACATAAATTTCACGGATGGTTTGAATGTGTGTATTTATGATGCTGTTGCTTATTGGTATTTAGAAGCAGGAGGCCAAGATCCATATAAACCCCTTCCTTTATCGGAAAGATTGGGATATTTTGATCAGCCTGGGGCCTAGACTTGCAATGATTTGATGAGGTGTTTTGAATGATTGAAAATATTTTTCTGGAATCTGTTTTCGCATCGAATGTTTGGAAACTTGGCATAATTCTTCTCGCAACATTTTTGGTTGGATTGCTTGGTGGGTATGTTGGTTTAGCATTGGGAACAATTCGTTTACCAATTTTATTATTTTTGGGAATGCCAGCGAATATTGCAGCTGGAACAAACATTTTAGTTAGTAGCTTGGCTTCACTTGCTGGCGCCATTACGCATTGGGGTGACCGAAGGGTTAATTGGAGTGTAGTTTGGAAAGTTGGGTTAGCTTCGTTCATTGGAGGCTTTGTAGGAGCAGTAGGTGCACACTTAGTTTATGAAGGATTGTTGATTTCTATTGTTGGCATATTGGTATTTTGGCAAGGGATTGAGTTTTATGGAATGTATGTGAAATTTCGAGATTCGGAAAAAAATAATAATGCTCGAGAAATGACATCAAATTCGGAATATACAAATTTCCGTATGATCAACGCTACCTTGATGGGTCTAGTAGTGGGTCTAATTGGTGGTGCGGTTGGTTTGATTCTTGGAACTCTCCGGTTGCCATTGCTAATTAAATTGCTGAGGATGCCGCCTCACATTGCCGCAGGAACAAATATGTTTATTGGAACAACTTTAGGGATTACCGGATGGGTTGGTCATGTTACTCAAAGTAATGTTGACTACTTTGTTTTAGTACCTATGGCAATTGCTGGAATGATTGGAAGCTTTATAGGTGCGAAGTTTACTGGTAAGGCAAAGGTTTCTAGACTCTGCTTTGTACTTTTTGTGGTTTTGATGATCTCAGGGGTTTTGTTGATTTGGCGTGGATTCAATATGTTGTTTTAGAAGAAATTAAAGTATTGATTTTACTTAGTGGAAGTTTTTGAAGTTGATGCTTTGAAAATTGTGAATGCCATTGCAATAATTGCTAATCCACTTGCTACGAAATAAGTAGATTGTACTCCTGCCACGAAAGCTTGCTGAATACTTAAGTTGTTTGATTCTACTACAGATCTCATTTCTGCTTGTTCTCCATTATGGGCCATTACTGCCACTACTATGGCAGTAGCTAAGCCTATACCTACAACATTTGCTGCGTTTCTTGTCAGGTTAATTAAACTAGTAACTGAAGCCTGTTTTTCATTGGGTGTTTCTCCAAGAATTGAACTATCATTAGGTGGTCCAAATAATGTGTGGCCAAGACTTTGGACAAATATAGCTGACAGAACATACCAATAGCTGGTGTGCATGTTTACAAATGCTAGCATTGAAAGTCCAATGATGTTGCAACATAATCCTAAGACACTTAATCTCCGCCATCCGTACTTGTCAGATAATTTCCCACTGATCGTGGATCCTGATACCATCATTAATGCTCCAGGAATAAACATTAAACTCATTTTAGCTGGTGACATTCCTATAATTCCCTGTAGAAAGATTGGCATTAGAAAGCGAATGCCTGACATTCCAATAAATAGGATGAATTTACATGCGATACCTATACTAAAAATTTTGTTTTGGAACATGCGAACATCTAATAATGGGGTATGAGTACGCAATTCCCAACGAATGAATACACCTATGAGTATTATTACTACTGGGATGGCTAATAAGATGAGCGGTGATGTCCATCCCATTTTCGGCCCGTAAGAAATTGTGAGTAAAAACAAAACTAATCCTAAGGTTGATAATGATGCTCCAACCCAGTCAAAAGATTGGTTTTGGCTTCTACTGACTTCAGATCTTTTGTCGAGAATTATTGAAGCGGCTAGAAGTCCCAATATAGCGAGAACCCCTGTTACCCAAAACACTGATTGCCAACCTAAAATTCCTAAGATTAATCCGCCAATTGGAGGGCCTGCAACGGCTCCTGCACCAACTACACTTACATGCATCCCAATTATTTGCCCTCTTTGGTTTTGCGGGAATGCGGAAATATTCATTGCCATAGATGTTCCTTGAGTCATCGCTGCACCAACTCCTTGAATTGTTCTTGTAACAATTAGGGTTTCGACATTTTGAGAGAAGCCGGCAGCGATTGCTGATATACTCATGATGACAAATCCAGATAAATAGACTGGTTTGCGTCCAATAATATCCGCCAAACGTCCCATTGGTAGTAGCATTGATGCAATGACCAATAAATATCCTGTTACAATCCATTGAGCTGTTGAGAGATTGGTATCAAAGTGGGATGCGATGGATGGTAATGCAATGCTTGCACTGCCATTATCAGCGACGGAAGTAAAAGTACCTATTGCAATAGCTGAATATGCCCACCATTTGTAATTACTATTTTTTATCAGTCGGGGATTCATTTGAGCCAGTTTGTTCAGCATAGCTCGATGTTAGCATAGATTAAAATAGATGATTAATAGTATGGCGGTCAAAGAAAACGTTTTGAATAAAACACTTTGATTAAAGCCTTAAAATTTTCGCAAAGATTAAAGTTTTTTGATCAAAGAGAAATTTTATTAACGTTAAATTTGAAAAGTAGTGTATAATTAAGAAAATACATGGTGTTTCTTAGACGAATTAGAGATTGAATCACTAACATCGTAATATCATAGGGAACATGGAAAAAAGGAGAACTTAATGGTATTTACTGATAGAGAACTGACTTGTCAGGATTGTGGTGATACATTCATCTTTTCTGCAGATGATCAGAGTTATCATGAACAAAGAGGCTTTAACAACGAGCCTAAGCGTTGCAATTCTTGCCGCCAACAAAGAAGGAACAATTATGGCGGTGGAAGAACTGGTGGCGGGGAAAGAGTACAGCATACTGTGACTTGCAGTGAGTGTGGTAATGAGGCTTCGGTCCCATTTAAACCTCGCGGCGATCGCCCAGTATATTGCAGTGACTGTTTTAGGAATCAGCGTTCTTAGAGGGTTTCCTACTCTAGTCTAATTAAATATTTACTCCCATCCAGTTATATATCATACTGATAGGATCTTAGTTGATTGACGATATTGTTCGATTTGCGATCATTGGCTCTACTGGAGCGATTGGTTCTACTCAAATTAATGCAATTAGTCAGCTTGGTTGCGCGCAACTTGTAGGTGTACATGCGCGTACCAAATCTAAATTACTTTCTCAGGCTGATAGTTTGGGAGTTAAATCATATTTCGATTTAGATTCTTTGCTTTCAGATGAAAATGTAGATGCTGTAATAATATCTACTCCTCATCCTTCACATGAATTTTTAGCGACCAAAGTCGCTGAAGCGGGCAAACATATTTTGACAGAGAAGCCGATGGCTGTAACTCCAAAAGAAGCCCAAAACATGATTGATGTTGCTAAGATTTCCAACGTTAAGCTTGGAGTTCTTTTTATGATGAGGTTTCAAAATGTTTATAGACAAGCTAAAGAGATTTTAGATTCTGGAATTATTGGTGATTTATACCAAGTTCAGTTGAACTGGACGTGCTTGCGAACTCAAGATTATTTTGATCGAACTGACTGGAGAGGAAAGTGGGATCACGAAGGTGGTGCCGTACTATTGAATCAGGCAATTCATGGTTTGGATTTGTTGCATTGGTTTATTGGACTACCAAATTCGATTTCGGCTAGAGCATTAACTAGGATGCATGAAATTGAAGCTGAAGATTATGTCTCTGCATTATTAGATTATGATTTTGGACATGCAATTGTTCATGTGAGTACTGTTCAGGCTCCGCCTCAAAGTAGGATTGAGCTATGGGGAGACAAAGGGGGTATAGTTATTAATAATGGGGAACTATCTCTTTACCAACTAAAAAAATCTATCAATGAATTTATATATGAAGATTCGAGAAATTTCGGCGGACGGGATTTCCCGTCAATTGATTATGAGATTGATAGAATGACTTTTGATCCAATTCAGAATTTGCATATCCCCGCAATTGGAGATTTTGCAAAGGCTATTCTAGAGGATAGACCACCTTTTGTTTCTGGAGAAGATGGGATTGGGTCTCAGCAGGTAGCGGCTTCGATGCTTTTATCATCTTGTGCCAATAAGAGAGTTCAATTACCAGTTGATGATATGGAATATAAGCGATTATTAGATAACTTAATTGCAAACCGGAAATTAACTAATTTTTGAGTGTTCTTTTATCCGAAACAATTTTGCCATTTTTTAGAACTAATTTGAGATTTCTGAGATTTCTGATGTCTTCTAAAGGATTGTCGCCTACTACTATTAGATCCGCGATTTTCCCTTCGGATATAGTTCCTAATTTATTTCCGACTCCACATAATTCAGCTGATTTGATTGTAGCTGCAAGCAAAGTTTCCCATTCAGTTGCCCCACATTTGACCCATAGTCCCATTTCAAGTAATGCGGAGTCTTTTAAGGGTTTGATATCAGAGCCGAGAGCCATTTTTACTCCGGATTTTAGACTTTTTAGAAACCATTGTGAGTGTTCTACAGCAGCATTTTCTGCTCTACAACTTAGATGAGTGTCTAAGTTTCTTTTTTGAGACCATTCTTTTTCCCATAAATCAGTAGATTGAGAATCTGTTAGTTGAGTAATTGCAAGAGTGGGTACATACCAAGTGTCGTTCTCTAACATTAATTCTATACACTCGTCATCCATTATATATCCGTGCTCAATGGAGTGAGCTCCCATCATTGAAGCTTGTTTTACTGAGAGCGGATTGGTTGCATGTGCCATGATTTTCATATCTCGTTTTTTGCAAATTTCGAATGCCGCTTCTAGCTCTTCTTGAAGAAGAAAAGAATGCTTGTGTTGATCCCAATTGGGTCCCATAATTCCGCCAGATAAATTCAGTTTGATATGATCAACGCCATTTTTTATTTGAGTGCGAATATTTTCAACAAAGCCAAACGGACCATCACATTCTAGTGCTTGTCCGGATTCTAGAAAATGACCGGCTGTGGATGTTAGGAAATTTCCACTAGCGAATACTCTGGGACCAATATATTGTTCACTTTCGAATGCGTCCCGCCACAATACATCGAGGAAATGTGCGGCCCCTCCTGTTCTTACTCCTATTATTCCGCTTTCAGTTAATCCCTCGATAAGTCGTTGTCCAAAAAGCAAAGCTTGTTCGCCGATTGAGATACTTGCCGGGAGTGGATAGTCTGGGTGGATGTGTACATCCCAAAGTCCCGGCAAAACATATTGCCCATTAAGGTCGATGACAGAATTGGTATTTTCGATTAAATTGAGTGCTTCCGAAAACAAGATATCTTTGATCTTCCCATCTTCAATTATTATGGATGAGTTGGGGATTGGTTTAGGATTAATGCAATCTATTATGGTTGCATTTGTTAGAACTAGACGCATCATGTTTCTCCAAGGTTTCTAGTTTTAGATTAACAGATTTTCCAAATTAATATTATTATCAGAATTAGTATATTATGGATGCCTGATCTTTTGAGGTATTATGGAGTTGATGGAAAATTTTTCTACCTCCAAATCGAAATTGAAAATCATTTTTGTTTTCTTATGTATTTGTTTGATATTTTTGGTTTTTGCCGCATTCATGTCTTTTGGTTTGGTTAATCGAGAATCGGTTACGAGTATGAGTGGGCTGACTAATGTAGGCAAGGAGATGCCAAGGATCGATGCGATGTCGTTTGACCAAAAGACAATTTCTTTAGACTCAAAATCGAACACTCCGATGGTCATCAATTTTTGGGCCTCTTGGTGTGCGCCATGCGTGGACGAGGCACCGGTTTTGCAACAAGCATGGGAAAAACATCGAGATCAAGGAGTTTTATTTGTTGGTGTGAATTTCCAAGATGATATAGGTGCTGCCCAGGAACATGTCTCTCATTTCGGAATAACATATCCTAATATTGAAGATACTGGAGGGCATATTTCAATAGATTTTGGGGTGATTGGTATTCCAGTCACGTTTTTTGTAGATTCAGATGGGATAGTTTCTGGAAGATATGTCGGCTCTATTCCAGAAACTCAATTGGATAATTGGTTACTGGATTCCGATTGATCAAACAAAGTTTGATTACATAAAGTTAGATCGTTTTCCCTCCAGATTTGTTTTAATATCTAGCAGACAAGTTTTACCATCAGCGTTAAGACGTTTTGCTTCCTCGATTGCTGGGATAATTCCTGAAGGTTCAGTGACTCTTATTCCTACAGCTCCTAAGCCTTCAGCTATTGTTGCATAATCTCCAGACATGTATGTGACTCCTGATAATTCTTTCGAAGCAGGGTATCCGCCTGGGTATGTAGCCATTCCGCCATTGTTGAGTAATACAGTCGTTATAGGCAGGCCTGCACGGACTGATGTTTCTAAATCTAGCCCAGACATTCCAAAGGCTCCATCACCCATAAAGTTTAGACAAAAACGTTCAGGCTTTGCTTTTTTGGCACCAATCATTAATGGAATACCGTATCCCAAGTGGGTAGTTTTACCCCATCCAATATATGTGTGTGGTAATGAAGCAGTATAAAAAGGCATGATTGTATCTCTAGGGGCACCTGCATCGTGAGTGACTATACTGTTATCCTTATCAAGAGTTTTTTGTAAATCTCCAATAACTCTGTATGTATTTATTGGTTTTTCGTCAGAATTCAATAATGGAGCCCACTCAGCAAGCCATTGGGATTTTAAAGAGCTAATTTCATTTACCACTCCGTTTGTATCTTCTCTTCCAGAGGCGCCAATCTCCTCTTTTACAGCTTCAATCAAAGATTGTAGAGTCAATTTTGCATCTCCATTTAGACCTACATCAATTGAGTAATCTTTGTTGATATCGTCAATGTTTTCACTGTTATGGATAAGCACTTTATTCTCTGGAAAAGATTGTCCATAGGAAGTTCTGGTGAGACTCGATCCAATGGCAAATAGCACATCGGAGTCTTTCAACCATTTGTGTGCAGGTAAAGTGGTAGTTCCGCTACCAGATCCGAGGGACAATGGATGTTGCTCATTAAAACTGGATTTTCCTGGCATAGAGCAGAAAACGGGAATTTTTGTGAGTTCTGCCAGCTCTTTGAGTTCGTCGGTAGCATTTGATAACAACGTTCCCATACCAGACCAAATAACAGGCTTTTTAGCACTAAGCAGGACTTTGGCTGCTTCTATCACATCGGATTCGGCTGCAGAAGAAGCTGATCTTTTCGGGGGAGAATAGTGTAATGCTGATTCGGAAACTTCAGAGTCTGCAACATCTTTTGGTATCTCGATTAGTACAGGTCCTGGGCGTCCATTTCTAAGTGCATGAAATGCTCTTCTCATTGTTGCCATAGTTTGGTCAGGCGAAAGGATAACTTCGGCGTGTCTGGTTACACTCTCATATGTTTTTGCTGGGGAGAAGTTTGGTTTTACGGCATATTGATCTAGTTGGTTTCCACCCTGTAGAACTAAAATTGGTACATTGTCAGCATAAGCTTGAGCAATTCCTCCCATGGAATTTTCTGCTCCAGGACCACCTTGGGTAATAACTACACCAAATTTTTTGCGCCCATTTAATCTACTATATCCGTCAGCTGCCATAATTGCTCCGCGCTCATGTCGAAACATTACGATTGGTATTTTTTCTACGGCTACCGACTCAATAAGGTCATTTGAAGGAAAACATGAAATCCATTCAATGTTTTCTAGTTTTAATGCTCGGGCTACTGCTTGATTTGTATTCATTGGGACTCCCTTGTATTTCTTTAAGAGACAAAAGTCTCAGTAGCTAAATATATCACGTTTTATAGATAAACAGCAACCAACGCCTATATCACCACAATTTAGTGATCGTGGTAATATTAGCCATCAGTTGCCGATTCTTGAGTATTACAATATGTTGTGAATATTGACGGAGGCATCTTTGAAAAATATGATCATTTTTATAAGGAATTGTTGGATGGTTTGAATTTATGATTGATATTAAATCTTTCAATTCATTTTCGGATGGTAGGTTGGTCGGAACCAAGTTTTATCATTTTGATAAATTAAGATCTACCATGAATCAGGCATCTAGTCTTGCAAATCAGGGAACTATTTCTGGTTCAGTAATTATTGCTGAAGAACAAACTTTTGGACGTGGTAGATTTGATAGACAATGGATTTCTGGTCCTTCCAAAGACATATTGTGCTCCATAATTCTTCGACCAGATATTACTCAATTGCCATTTGTTAATATGGCAATCACTCTAGCAGTAGCAGAAACAGTAGAACAAATCACAAATCAAAATTGCCTGATTAAGTGGCCAAATGATGTATTGGTTTCTGAACGCAAATTGTGTGGGGTACTAATTGAGGTGGAAATAATACAAGGAGTTGTAAAGCATGCGATTATTGGAATAGGCTTGAACGTTAATACGGATATTTCGTTGTATCCTGAAATTAGTTCCACTGCTACGAGCATTTCTAGAGAAGTTGGAGAATTTGTTGACCGTACATACGTCTTAAAGGTGCTTCTAGATCACATTGAAAAGTTTTATTCTCGTGTTGTTAATGGCAATACATTAAGAGATGAATGGGTTTCTAGGCTTGCTCTTATTAATGAAACGATTGAAGTGATATTTGCAGGTGATCGGGTATTTGGTAAATTTTTGGGAATTGATGTGCAAGGAAGATTGTTAGTGGAGACGGAACCTGGGAATGTAATTTCTGTATCTGCAGGTGAGATTATTAATCGTAAAACTGAATAACAATAGTATTGTTGGTTTTGGAGGATCAATGGTTTTTGAAAAATTAAAATTAACAGGTAAAACTATTCTAATCACAGGGGCTGGGACTGGCTTGGGTAGAGAAATGGCTTTGGCTTTGTCAAGTGCTGGAGCAAATTTGGTCATTGCTGCAAGAAGAGAAAAATTAATTAATGAAGTATGTGAAATGATTAAACAAAGAGGGAATCGTGCAATTGCAATTCCTGCAGATTTAACTGATTCGAAACAGGTAGAAAATTTAGTTCAGAGTGGATTAGATCAATTCAAATCAATTGATGTTTTGATTAATAATGCAGGGATTGTTCGAGGTCATGGTTCTACTCCTATTTGGGAAATTAGTGATGATGATTGGCATTTAGGTATAGATACCAATTTATCGACAGCATTTTTTTGTTCAAGAGCAGTTGCTTCTCATATGGTCGACAATGGTAGGGGCAAAATAATTAATGTAGCTTCAGGGTTTGGATTGAGAGGTGGTAGAGATAACTATATGTATGCTTGTGGCAAGGGTGGAGTTGTTCAGTTGACTCGTACTTTAGCAACTAGTTTAGGGAGATATGGTATTACAAGTAATTGTATTGTGCCAGGGTATTTTCCTACTGAAGGGACAAACGCATCGCGAGAAACTTTGCCAAAGAGTGATTTCATACCTGTTGGAAGAGTAGGATCTCCCTCAGAATTAGGTCCTATTGCAGTTTTTCTTGCTTCGGATTCCTCAAATTATATGAATGGGGAAATGTTTGTGGTTGATGGAGGCGGAATAGCCGGAGGAATCACTCCAACTAGATATATACCAAAGTATAATTGAGAGAATTTTCGGGAGGTTAATATGGATAATTTGAAAGAATGGGATTTATCTGGGAAATGTGCCTTGATTACTGCAGATAGCAGAGGGTGGACTCCGTTTTTTGCAGAGTCCTTGGCAGAGGCTGGGGCAGATGTTGTTGTGGTTGGTGATGATATTGCCCAAATTAATAAATCAATTGATGTCATTAAATCATTTGACAGATCTTCAATGAGTCATCTAATCGATTTGACTTCTTATGATGACATTCAATCAGTGGTATCAAAAACTTTAGCTGAATTTGGGAAAATTGATATTCTTGTTAATAATGCCCAAGTCGATTTTACTAAATCCTTTTTAGAAGTAAGTAATGATGAATGGAAAAATATCATGAGTTATAACATTGACTCAGTTTTTATGTTTTCTAAAGTAGTTGGGAAGCATATGGTTGCCAACAATTATGGGAGGATTATTAACATTAATTCGATTGCAGCTGTTCGAGGAATGTGGGATTCTGCACCTCTATGTGCAAGCCGTGGTGCTGTTTCTCAATTGACCGCTTCTTTGGGTTTGGAGTGGGCAGAATTTGGAGTGAGAGTTAATGGGATTGGTGCAGGATGGATCACCACTTCTAGTTCTGATTCAACTGATATTCTAGATAGATATCTGCCTTCTAGGCATAAAGGTCACCCTACTGATTTATGTGGGTTGTTGGTATACCTGGCATCTGAATCGTGTGATTTCGTTACTGGTACTACTGTCAATATTGATGGAGGAGCATTAGCTCACGCGTAATTGGTTTCAATTTCTGAAACTGTGTTTGGATATTAATTTGCAGCGGATTTTATACGAGTAAAGCCCTAACAATTCGTTGGATAATAATGATAATTATCAACGCAACCATTGGAGAAAAATCAATCATTCCTGTAGACGGCAATCTAGATCTTATAGGAGACAGAATCGGTTCAGTAATCATGTTAAGAATCTTCATGATAGGACTGTTTTGACTTATTCCAAATAAAGAAATTAGTACCCTAGCAGTAATTGCAATCCAAAAAAGGGTCGCTAAAGCGTCTATTAATGAAACGATTATCATTGATTGACTTCTTTCATCATAGACTTTGATTGTTCAAATGCTGCTACAACTGCTTGAACAATAGTTGCTTTAAAATTTCCTTTTTCTAATTCCAATAATGCTGCAGCCGTTGTTCCACCAGGAGAAGTGACCGAGTCTTTTAATACCGATGGGTGTTGATCAGTTTCTTTTAGGAGTCCTATGCTCCCGACGACCGTTTGGATTGCCATTGTTCGAGCAGAGTTTCGTGGAAGTCCCAGTTTCACTCCTGCGTCAATCAGTGATTCAATGAATAAAAATACATATGCTGGCCCGCTTCCACTTAGTGCGGTAGACATGTCTAGCAATTTCTCATTTTCGACATGTATTTCTAATCCAATCGTGCGTAAGATGTTAACAGTTAAATCTACTTGGGTTTGGCTCATTTCAGTATAAGTCCAGATTGACATACCTTCACCAATTTGCGCTGGGGTGTTAGGCATTACTCGAACAATTCTGCTGTGGCCTCCTGTATGCGTTTTAATGTATTCGATAGGAATGCCTGCTGCAATGGAAACTATTGCAGCGGCAGGATTCACAATAGATGTTAATCCTACTAAAACATTTTCTAGATCTTGAGGTTTTACGCAAAGAAATATTAAATCAGAATCTTCTATAGCTTCTATGTTGTTATTAGTTGTATGAACAAGATATTTTTCCTTCAGTAGTAATCTTCGTTGTTCACTTGGTTCACCAACACGAATATTATTTGCAGCTATTAAATTCTCAGAAAGCACTCGGCTGATGATTGCTTCAGCCATTACTCCGCCACCTATGAATGAAATTTTTGCCATAATATTCTCTGCCTGTTTTGTTTACTTCCTCTTTACTAATACTTTACGGCAATATGCTTTTATTTGCGAGTGATATTGCTACATCAATTGATTCGAGCATGCTTGTAGCGTCAGCTATACCTTGTCCTGCAATGTTGAATGCGGTGCCATGGTCTACGGATGTTCTAATGAATGGGAGTCCAAGGTTTACACTCACACTATGCTTCCAGTCATAAACTTTTATTGGTATATGTCCTTGGTCATGGTACATAGCGATTACCACATCATAGATCCCATCTATAGCCTGGTTGAAAATCGTGTCAGCTGGTATAGGTCCTTGGACGTTTATATGATTTTTGATTGCATTTGCTACAGCCGGTGCTATTTCTGAAGCTTCTTCATTTCCTATTAATCCGCCATCACTGGCATGTGGATTCAGTGCTGCCACGCCAATTTTTGGATCACTGAATCCCCACTTTTGGAAATATTTGTGGGTCAAATTGATTTTTGACAAAATGTTGTCCATTGTTACGTAGTCACATGCATTTTTTAGTGAACGATGAGTTGTTAAATGAACTACCCTTAAATTTCTGGTTATTAGCATTGTTACAACTTCTCGTGAATTTGTTTGTCGTTGGAATATTTCTTGGTGGCCTATGTCGTCATAACCTGCAAGTTTCGCACTTTCTTTGTTTATTGGAGCGGTAACGATAGCTTGGATTTGATTTTTGGCGGCTAATTCTCCCGCTTGAAGTATCCATTTCACTGCTGCTTGACCAGCCGTAGCATTTATTTCTCCATATGTAATGCTTTCATGATCAAGTGAATTATCATCTAAGACGTATATTTTGCGTGGATCGTTATGGATGTCTTCTAAATTTCTAATTGTGACTGTTTTGGAATCAGATTTAATTAGTTGAATTGCGGAATCCATTACATTGGAACTTCCAATTACAAATGGAATGCATTCAGAATAAATCTCGGATTTCGCAAAACTTTTTGCAATTATTTCGGGCCCTATCCCCGCAGGGTCACCCATTGTGATTCCAAGGTACGGTAATGGTTTCATTATTTTACTTGCGCTAAGCTGTTACATTATTCGCATTTTGTATAGCCACAATCCAAACATCTTAGGCATCCTTCTTGGTGGATGACATATCCTGAACATTGTGGACATTTAGCTCCTGTAACAACTGAGCGTTCTTCTGGTTGCATTGAGGGTTGAGCAGAAGGGAATAGACCTAATTGTGCAGAGTCGGTCTCATCAAGTGAATTCTGCCCAGGAACCGTTGTGACTGTAGCGTATTTGTTTAACACAGATGCTAAGGCATCGGCATCAGATCTTATTAGTGAGCCGTCGTTCCATACACTGCAGCAAGTGATTCCTCTCATTTGCTCTACCATTTCGTCGGGATCAATTCCTGATCGTAGTGCTAAAGATGCGAGGCGTGAAATTGCTTCTAAATCTGCGGCATGACATCCACCTGCTTTACCAAGTGTGGTAAACATCTCAAAAGGTTGGTCATGCTCGTCGAAATTTATGGTTACAAACATTGTTCCGTGTCCCGTTCTTACACGCTCAGTGACTCCACGAACCGTTGTTGGTCGCTGTCTTGGGACGAGCATATTGTGATCAGAAGGGTCTTCGGCAGAAGTCTCTGAGTCCGCTTTCCCGGTTTCTAACACTTGTAGGGATTTGGATCCGTCACGGTATACAGTTACAGCTTTACAGTCTGTCTCCCATGCAAGTTTGTAAGCATTACTGATGTCCTCAATAGTTGACTCGTTTGGCAAATTTATTGTTTTTGATACAGAGTTTGTTACATGTTTCTGCCAAACTGATTGCATTTTTATATGAGCTTCTGGGCTGATTGTCATTGAGGTTCTGAATACATCAGGATCTATTCCATTTTCCTTCAAAATTTCCTCGGATTTATCTGGATTATCCGCTATGGTTCCAAGGATAGATTTTGCAAGTTCTCCATCTAGAGTAGAGTCAGTTACGGTTTCAGTAACTGATACTGGAGCGTCCAAAAGTCTTGTACTAGACCCCTCGTGATTTTTCCAAAGCACATTGGACCACCAGGCAATGGCAAAATGGGGCTCTATTCCACTTGAACAATCTGCAAGTCTGCTAATTGTTCCTGTTGGGGCTATTGTAACAACACTAGAGTTGCGTACTGGAGGCATACCTTTTTGTTTCAGGGCCGAATTTTCATATTCAGGGAAAGGGCCTCGTTCTTCAGCGAGTTGTGCAGAAGCGTCCCAGGCAGTATGATTTATGAATCCACCAACCTCATCAGCAAGTTTCAGGGCTCTTGGTGAATCGTAAGGGATGCCTAGTCTGACCAATGCATCAGCCCACCCCATGATTCCAAGACCTATTCGTCTAGTTGCCAAATTTACATCTCTGAGTTTTTCTAGTGGGAATTGGTTCACTTCAATTACATCATCTAGGAAACGAGCTGCCGTTCGCACAGTTTTTTCTAGTTTGTTCCAATCGAAGCCTTGGTCAGTGATGTGGTGATCAAGATTGATTGATCCTAAACAACAATTTCCATAATTTTCAAGGAATTCTTCTCCACAAGGATTACTAGTTTGAATAAATCCCATTTGTGGGTTGGGTGCGGTGTCCCACACTCTTTCAATGAAAACAATTCCCGGATCACCAGTTTTCCAAGCAGATTCACATATTTCATTCCATAGTTCTTTTGCATTTATTGTTTCAACAGTTTCACCATCCCGTGGATTTATAAGGTTCCAGGAATCGTTAGATTCCACAGCTTTCATAAAATCATCAGTGATTTGTACTGAAATATTGAAGTTTTGTAGTGTGTCATCGTTGTCTTTACAATGAATGAATTCTTTGATGTCGGGGTGGCTAATGGACAGTTGTCCCATGTGGGCACCTAATCTGAAAGATCCTTGGGTAAGTGTTGCTCCCACGGTAGAATATAATTTCATTACTGATATTGGGCCACAAGCTTGTCCATGTGTTGTGGAAATGGCATCATTCTTCGGACGTAATTTTGAAAGTCCAAATCCAATACCACCGCCCCATTTTTCTATCATTGCAGCGTCATATGCAACGTTCATAATTGAATCCATTGTGTCTTCAGGAGATACAACGAAACATGCTGAAAGACATCCTTTACCATCAGTTCCCGCATTTACCAAGGTGGGTGAATTAGGTAAGAAGTCTAAAGATGTGAGCATATTATAAAATTCAGAAGACCAAAACCGCTGTTCTTCCGTGGTAGATTCTCCTTTAGCGATCGCGTTTGAAACTCGGGAAAATAATTCTTCAGGAGTCTCAGTAGGAGTGCCATCTTCGTCTTTTAATAAATAACGTTGCTCTAAAATAATCTTTGCGTTTTCTGACATTTCAAATGCACTATCATGTGTTGAATCTGTAATAGTTTCTAGGGAAGAATCGGCAGAAATGGTTCTATCAGATGATTCTATGTCTTGGTTGGATGTCTGATTGGGCGGTGTGTACAGTGCCATTTTTCCCCTCTTGTAATGTGTTAGATTTTTAATGAAAATATTTTAGAACATATTTGCTAAATTTGCAATCAATATTTATGTTTGTAATGCACCGTTGATTTCGGTAGGCAGATTTTCTTTTGGCATGATTTTCTTATCATCCAAGTTATCCAAAAAAGATAGTTGTCCACTAGTTTTTGAAGACGGAGGATTCATTTCTAAGGACTCGACTTCAGATTTGAACTGATCAGGGTCATTAAAATCAAGATAGACAGAGGCAAATCTAATGTAAGCAATTCTATCCATTTCTTTTAATTTTGTCATCACCATTGTTCCTATTATTTCTGAGGAGATTTCCGAGTCAGCAGTACTACTCAGTTCATTTCTAATCTCCGCCACCATTTCTTCAATTGTGCCAACTGGAAGGGGTCTCTTTGCACATGCTGTACTTAGACTATTTAACAGTTTTTCTGAATCAAATGACTCCCGCCTATGATCTCGTTTAATTATCATGGGGACTCTAACTTTACTCGCTCGTTCTTGCGTCGAATATCTTCTTCTGCATGAACCGCATATACGCCTTCTTCTAATTCCTTCAGCAGATTCACGTGAATCAATGACTTTAGAAAGCGTTGACTCGCAGTGGGGGCAGAGCATTTTAGTCCCTTGATTGATTAATTTATACACACCACAATTTATTGTGTGTATGGTAGGGAATAATACTAGATGTAGTATGGCTGTTCAAGTAGCAAGAACAAGAAATTTTGATTAAATTGGAGAAATTGTGGCACTTTTTAAGTAATTGAGCCGCATTAATACATTAAGCGGCTCTCAAAAACAGTTTGTAGGAAAAGAAAATTTTTAAAACTGAAAATTAATTACCAGATTGTGCGGTGTAACGACGCAAAAATGGAGGGATATCGAGATTGACAGATTCATTTGTAATGTCGCTAGCTAATTGTCGTGCAAGACGGTCTTCTCTACGCTTAGTATTGTCTGGACTATCAAATCCGGTGGCAATAATTGTGAGTTTAATTTCATTTTCCATTTTTAAATCAGTGGCCATTCCAAAAATAATATTTGCGTCCGGATCTACTTCTCTTTGAATGACTTTTGCAGCTTCGTGGAGTTCAGTAAGTTTGAGATCGCTTCCACCGGTAATGTTGAACAAAACTCCTTGCGCACCAGCTATAGAAACGTCAAGCAATGGATTAGTAATAGCTTGCTGAGCAGCATCTTTGGCACGATTTTCACCTACGCCATACCCAATAGACATCCAAGCAGGTCCAGCATCTCGCATTATTGCCTGAACGTCTGCGAAATCCAGATTAATTTCTCCTGGAACAGTTATTAGTTCTGCTATTGATTGCACCCCAAGCCTAAGTACATCATCAGCTAATTGGAAAGCATTTTCTGCAGTGATATCTTCGTCACTAATAAGGTTCAGTCGCTCATTGGGAATTGCCAACAAAGTATCAACATGTTGACCTAGTCTTTTGATTCCCTCATCTGCAACGCGAGCTCGGCGCGCACCCTCAAATTCAAACGGTTTAGTAACTATTCCAACAGTTAAAGCGTTGGTTTCTTTGGCTAATTCTGCCACTACAGGTGCTGCACCAGTACCTGTTCCTCCTCCCATGCCTGCCGCGACGAAAATCATGTCGGCATCTCTGATACTATCATAGATCTCTTCACGACTTTCTTCAGCAGAATCTTTGCCGACATCCGGGTTGCCTCCAACCCCCTTACCCTCAGTGAGTTGTGCGCCTATTGTAAGTTTAAGTGGAACGTCGCTTTGAACCAGCGCCTGAGCATCAGTGTTTACAATCATGTATTCTACACCCGGGATCCGTTCTCTATACATTCTAGAAACTGCATTGGAACCTCCCCCACCGACACCTATTACTTTTATTCTAGCTGTTCTTTCTGGATGGTTATTATTTATTACCATTAAGTTACTCCTTTGAAGTTTTCGAGTAAAACCTTGTTATTTGATGTTTAGAAATTTTAAAATCAGATTTAATTTCGAAAAATATAAATCTGCCCATTTTCGTGTGATAGATTTTTTAGGTCTGCCAATTGTCTCAAAAGAGTCAGCAGCCCATAATAAGATTCCTAAGCTAGTAGCTTTTGAGGGATGGAAAAATTCTTCAGGGATGTTAACTAATTCAGTAGGAATTCCTAATCTAACATTGGGAGTAGTAAGAGATGCAACGATTTTGGTCAAACCGTCCAAATTGGATGCTCCACCAGTCAATACCAGAGAAGCTTCATTAGGTTCTTCATAGCCCATTTCGCGAATCTTTAGTTTAATTAATAATGCTAAGTCTTCTGCGCGCTCTTGTAGAAGCTTGCAGATAGATATTCTTTGGACGTTTTGTGTTACTCCATCTGTTCCTGAGATAGGAAGATCAACGGTTTCCGATAGCTTGATACTTTCAATGTTGGTAGTGCCGACATCTAATTTGATTTTTTCTGCAGATTCATAATTGGTATTGTGCATTTGAACTATATCATTGGTGAACTGTTGCCCTGCCACTGGAATCGCCGCAGTGAATCGTAGACGCCTACCTCTAATTTCTATTATGTCAGTAGTTCCTCCACCTATATCAGCGAGTATTACACCTTCGCGCATTTCTTTTCTAGTTAGTACAGATCGTGCACTTGCCATGGGTTCCAAAACGAGTTGAAAATCATCTATTCCAGCAATATTTAATGCAGATCGAAGTTTTTGTGCTGGTTCAGGTGCGATTGTCACGACGTGAGATTTCACCGCTAAGTTGGAAGAATGCATGCCAACAGGTGTTACGATGTCAGATGTTTCATCAACTTGGTAGCTCATGGGTAGAGCATGCAGGATCTGTCGATTTCTGTAATCTAGGTCTTTAGAAATTTTGGTCGGCATATTAGAAATGCTTTCAGTAGTGATTACATTCTCTGCATCATTTTCTTGATCTGCCAAATTGACATTATCCAACCGATTTTCGAATTCTATATGGGCACCAGTAACTCCGACATATATGTTTTGAGCTGGGATGCCTGCCATATTTTCGGCTTCTTGAACTGAAGAAGTAATAGCAGAAGATGCCAAATCTACGTTTTCGACAATAGCTTTTGAAAGTGCTCCTACACTCGAAACAGTACTATGTCCCAACATTAGCATGTTTCCATCCTCTTGCCGTTCGGCGATCATGGTGCAGATTTTAGTAGTACCGACATCTATTGCGGTTACTATTTGTCGCTGCTTATTCGCTTTGAACATTATTTTTCTCCGTAATGCTTTGTTCGATTGCAGTTAGAATTTCTGAGCAATTCGAAGTTTTGCACTCCTACTTCTGGGATTCAAAGAAACCTCTTGATCCGTTGGTTTTATCACTTTACGATTAATTAATTTTAAAGATGCGCTATGATTGCAAATACAGTAGATTTGGGCAGTAGGGCACACGCAATTTTCAGACTCTCTTTTTATAATTGATTTTACAATCTTATCTTCTAAGGAGTGGTAGCTTAAAACTACAAGTCTGCCCTCGTTACATAAAAGTTCAATTGCATCACTAATTCCCTTTTTAAGGCTCTCAAGTTCGTTGTTAACTTCAATTCGAATAGCTTGAAATGTTTTTGTAGCAGGATGAATTCGATTGGATTTTGACTTTGCGCCTATGGCTTTTAAAATTGCAAGTACCAAGTCAGAAGTGGTTTCAAGGGGTCTGGAATTAACTATAGATCGTGCTATGCGTCTGGAATATCTTTCCTCTCCGTATTCGAATATAATATTTGCCAGTTGCTTTTCGCCATACTTATTGACAATTTCAGACGCTGTAAATTTCTGCTCAGTATCGTACCTCATATCTAATGATGATTGAGCTCGGAAACTAAATCCTCTGTCCATGTTTTCAATTTGAAATGATGACATTCCCAGATCAAATAAAATTCCGTGGACCTTTTGGATATTATTGATGGAAGCAATTTTCTTAATGTCCTTAAAATTCCCATTGATAAACACAGTATTTTCTTGGAAGTTTCGCAATCTTTTTTTTGCTTGATTTAGGACAGACTCATCTAAATCTATTCCTAAAACATTTGGTGGAGGGCTAACAGCATTTAATATAGCCTCCGTATGTCCTGCTTCCCCTTCATTGCAATCAATATAATTCAGTCCTGATTTAATATTTAAACCTTTCAAGACTTGTTGAGTCATAACTGGTGTATGTGAAATTTTCAAATAAAATCACCTTGCCATGAGAGTGTCGATTGATTCCGAGCATATATCAAAGAGTATGTTACAATTTCTTTATTCATTTTAATTAAGTTTCGCCGAATAGGTTTCTTACTTCAATACAATTCCCTCAGATGATTCGCATATTTTGAAACCTCTATAACAAATTATAATTGTGAAAATGATTAAAGTAAACATGCTAAACAAAACGTAAATCGAGATGTTTTAGGGATTGAGGTCTTAAATAATGTTTAAGTTGGCTATTCTCACAATTAGTGATGCCGGCTCAAAAGGTGAAAGAGTTGATACTAGTGGTGACGTTCTTTCTGATTTCATAGATTCAAAAGAATTTGAATTGTTTGAAAGGTGTATATTGCCTGATGAAGTCCCTCAAATTTCTGAAAAATTAATTCAATGGTCTGACTCCGGTAAAGTAGATGTAATTTTGACAACTGGAGGTACAGGGCTAGGACCAAGAGATGTGACGCCTGAAGCTACAAGGGAAGTAATTGATTTTGATGTTCCTGGAATTACAGAGGCTATGAGAGTTCAGACACTAGGTGAGACTAATTTTGCAATGCTTAGTCGTGCGGTTGCAGGGGTTCGGAGTGGATGTCTAATAATTAATTTTCCAGGAAGTCCAAATGGTGTCAAACAGACCATGAAAATTGTTGCGGACGTTATTCCGCATGCTTTAGAGATGATTAGAGGATGGAGAACACACAAAAATCCATAGACAATCACATCAAATTTGATGTGATTACTATTTTCCCTGAAATGTTTACAGATTTTTCTAGTAGCGGAGTGTTTGCTCGCGCCAAATCTTCAAAAGTAATTGATTTGGAGATTCATAATTTGAGGGATTTCACTGATGACAAACATCGTAAGGTCGATGATTATTCGTTTGGTGGAGGTCCTGGAATGGTTTTAAAACCACAGCCAGTCTTTGATGCCGTGGAATCAATTGTTGATAGCAAATCAGATAATGTCCCTATATTACTGATGTCCCCCCAAGGTAGACCTTTAACCAACAAAATTGCATCAGAATTTTCTTTAAATTCTCAAATAGTGATTATTTGCGGTAGATACGAAGGGTTTGATGAACGTATTAGGACTTATTTGGCAACCGACGAAGTGAGTATTGGAGATTACGTGATTTCGGGGGGCGAATTGGCTTCAATGGTACTAATGGATTCAGTCTCGAGATTTGTTCCGGGGGTTTTGGGTGACGAAACTTCTGCTAAGAATGATTCTTTTTCCAATGGGTTGCTTGAGCATCCCCATTATACTAGGCCTGCTGATTTCCGGGGATGGAAAGTTCCAGATGTTTTAATTTCAGGGAATCACAAAGAAATCAATAAATGGAGAGAAAAGGAGTCCGTTAAGCGTACTGTTTCCCGAAGACCGGATCTCCTTGGATTTTAGTTTATAAATCTGTGATGTGACTCGTATATAATTACAAAATGAATGCAAAGCCCCGAAGGTGGAATATGAGTAAAAAAAGTTTTTTGAGGATTGAGGATTTTTCCTCTAACGAAATCTTGGAAGTAGTAGAGTTTGCTTCTCACATTAAAAACAAAAGGGATTATTCGCCCCTTTTGGGCAAAGTTGTTGCTTTACTATTTGAAAAGCCTTCACTAAGAACGCGGGTTAGTTTTGAAGTAGGTGTGAGGCAGTTAGGAGGTGAATGTATCTATCTAAGTCCATCCGATGTTGGACTGGGTACTAGAGAGCCTGTTTCAGATGTGATCAGAGTTTTAGATCGTTGGGTAGATATTGTTGTTTCTAGAGTTTTTGAACATCATGCTTTGGATGAAATGAATCGATTTTCTAATATTCCTGTAGTTAATGCACTTTCAGATGTGGAACATCCATGTCAGGCGATGGCAGATTTGCTGACGATAAAACAGCATAAAAATAAACTAAAAGATGTATCGGTTGCTTTTATTGGTGATGGAAATAATGTTTCTGCAAGTCTTTCGATTGCTTGTGCATCGGTGGGAGCCAATTTTTCAATTGCTACCCCGCAAGGTTATGAATTGCCAAAAAATGTTTATGATGAATCTATTAATCGATCATTGTTGTCAGGGTCTAAAATAAAATTTCTGAATGATCCACTTGATGCTGTCTATGGAGCAGATGTTGTTTATACAGATGTGTGGGTCAGTATGGGTGATGAAAAAGAAGAATCTAAAAGATTGGAAGCATTCAAAGATTTCCAAGTGAATGAAGAGCTGATGAAACATGCTAGAAAAGATGCAATTTTTATGCATGACATGCCCGCACACCGAGGGTTAGAGATTTCAGAATCAATGATTGACTATTCCAATTCAGTTGTTTTTGATCAAGCAGAAAATAGATTGCATGCTCAGAAAGCAATTATGGCATTTTTAATTGAAGGTGAAGTCCTTTGAATTCAATTCCTATTGTCGCAATTGTTGGACGTCCGAATGTCGGAAAATCTTCCCTATTCAATCGATTGATCGGGCGTAGGGAATCGATTGTTTCGGATGTTTATGGGACTACACGGGATAGGATTATGGCTGAGACATCTTGGTATGAGTTTAAAATGATGCTAGTTGATACAGGTGGATTAGATGTTTTTCCGGATGAAGACATTTGGAAGCAAGTTAAATATCAGATTGATGTCGCAATTGAAGATGCTGATGTGATAATAATGGTTGTTGATTCATTTGATGGTGTGACTGATGCAGATAAAGATGTTGCAAATGTGCTCAGGCGCAGTGAGAAACCTGTAGTTTTGGTAGCGAACAAATGTGATAATGATGCTAGGAATTCAATGGTTGGGGAATTTCACCAATTGGGATTATCAGATCCAATCCCTTCAAGTGCGTATCATAACTTCGGAATGGATGAGATTATGAGTCGTGTTTCAAATTGTTTGCCCAATGAGACGATTGAAGACGATCCAGATGTGGATGTTAAGATCGCTGTTCTAGGTCGTACCAATGTCGGAAAATCATCCCTTGTGAATAGTATTACCAAGCAGCAGCGTTCAATTGTCAGTGATATTCCAGGTACTACACGGGATTCTTTAGATACTATAGTAGAGTTTGGTGACTGGAATATTTCTTTGGTAGATACAGCTGGGATAAGACGTAGAGGTAAGATTGAACCCGGCATAGAGCATTTTAGTGTTTTGCGGGCGATTCGATCGATAAATAGAAGTGATGTGGTGATTTTGATGCTTGATACATCTGAATTAGCTATGAATCAGGATACGCACATAGCACAGTATATTTTGGATTCCTTTAAAGGAGTAGTGGTTAATATAAATAAATGGGATTTATCTCGAGGTATTGGAATTTCTAAAGATGAAGCATTGAAACATGTGATGCATCAATTTAGATTCATATCTTATGCACCTATATGTTTTACAAACAGCTTATCTGCAGAGGGAGTACCGGCATTATTGTCGAAAACATTAGAAGTTTTCGGTGAAAGAAATAAAACCGTTCCACGTTATGAACTACGGCGGGTTGTGATGAATGCCCTAGCCGAACATCCTCCTTCGACAACGGGTAGAAAAGGTCTAAAAGTATTTAGCGTCAAACAAGACCAGTCTTCACCTCCCAGCTTTACATTTTATGTCAACTCTACGGAACTAGTGCATTTTTCCTATCAAAGGTATCTTGAAAATGCTATAAGGAAAAAATTCGCTTTTATTGGCTCTCCTTTACGGTTAAGATTTCGACACTTGGATTCAAGAAAATGATTGATATTGCATATTATCTTATTTCTGGAGTTGTAGGATATTTGTTTGGCTCGCTTGCCTTTGGGGTATGGATTGTGAATTTTTCTACAGGAAGAGATGTACGATCTCAGGGCAGTAAAAAAACAGGGATGACAAATGTTGTAAGAATTGCTGGATTAAAAATTGGTGCGATAGTATTAGTTTTAGATCTTGTGAAATGCCTTGTTGCAGTTTTAATTGCGCGGATTCTTTTTGAAAATTATTTTGCTGAATCTATTGCTGCGATTTTCGCAGTTGTAGGGCATTGTTGGCCAGTTTTTGCAAAGTTTTCTGGTGGGAGGGGAACTGCGTCCGGATTGGGAGCACTTCTATTTCTTTCTCCAGTGTCTGGCCTGGTTGTTATCCTGGTTGGAATTATTTTGATCGCTTTTACACGATATGTATCTTTAGCATCAATTGTTGGCTCGATTTTGGGTATAGTAATGATGTTAGTAATGGTTGTTTTTACTACCCAACCGTCTGAACATCTGATATATGCCGTAGTAGTATCTTCATTGATTTTATTTATGCATAAAGAAAATATGCAAAGACTTATTAAAGGGACTGAACGGAAAATAGGAAGTAATCAAAGTTAATCTGGTTTCTTAAGGGGTTGAGATGGCAACAGTTTGTGTAGTGGGAACTACAAGTTGGGGTACCACTTTGGCAACTGTTGCTGCCCAAAATGGACATATGGTAAATCTTCTTTCTAGAACCAAAGAAGAGGCTGAAAGAATTAATTATGATAGAGTCAATGAGAGGTTTTTCCCTGAAATAAAACTTCCAGAAAGTTTGCAAGCGACTTCAAATATACGAGTAGCGATTTCGGAAGCCGAATTAGTTTTGATAGCTGTACCTTCGTATGCTTTTAAAGAGAACTTGTTTTCAATAAAGAATTTTCTTCCTAAGAATGCCTATGTTGTTAGCGCTACAAAAGGTTTAGATTCTGTGACATTCAAGAGAATGACTGAATTAATCGAAGAAGGATTGAATTCGGATTCTAATCGGAAAATATGTGCTTTGTCTGGCCCAAATTTAGCAAAAGAAATCATGATTGGGAAACCATCTTCAACTGTTGTGGCGTCTAAAAACATTCAGTTTGCAGGTGAAGTGCAAAAAATGATGACTTCTGAAAATTTTCGGGTTTATACAAGTGATGATGTGATTGGTGTTGAGTTTGGAGGAGCATTAAAGAATATTATCGCTTTAGGTGCTGGGATATGTGATGGATTATCTTTGGGTGATAACGCCAAATCGGCATTTATTACTCGAGGGTTATTCGAAATTTCTAGAGTCGCTGTTAAATTAGGGGCAAATCCGATGACAATTGCAGGATTGGCAGGTATGGGAGATTTGATTGCTACTTGTGCAAGCAAATTGAGTAGGAATCATTTTGTAGGGGAACAACTAGCTATGGGGAGGTCAATTAATGAAATTAATAAATCATTGGGTCAGGTCGCGGAGGGATTTTATACGTCTGTAGCTGCCAAAAAGTTATCAGATAAGTTGAATGTTGATGCTCCAATTATTGATGGGACGTACAATATTTTGCATCAAGGAGTTCCTGTCAGCCAAGTTGTGGAAGATCTTCTTCTCAGAACACCCACTACAGAAATGGATTGAAGTAAGAAGTTTATAAATCATCCAGTTCATAAAAAATTGATGTTGAAATTACTATACCGGCAGTTTCACTCCTTAGAATTCGTTTCCCTAAGCTGACTGACTCAAATTCTTTCTCATAAGATTGTTCGATCTCAGCTTTTGTGAATCCTCCTTCAGGGCCTATAAAAACATTAATTGGAGAATTTTTGAGGGGCTTTTGAGCCTTCAAATTTTTTAAAACATCTTTAATTCCATTGTTTAGCTCATTTTCCCACGCAATTATTCCCATTCCATTGCAATTATTAATTGCCTGTGAAAATGAAGTTGGATTAAAAAGTTCTGGTACGATATCACGTCTCGACTGCTCTGAAGCTTCGATAATTATTTTTTTCCATCGATTTAATTTGTTTTCGTTGAATTGATGGAAATTGGATCTTTCACAATTAATTGGAGTAAAAGTAGAAACTCCCAATTCTGTACATTTTTGGAAGACAAACTCCATTTTTGTTGAACGGATCATTCCTTGAAACAAATTAATTTTATTTTGGGCTTCAAAAGATGTTGTGAGTTCAGATTGAATGGTAGCGATTGCGTTTTTAGATTTGAAGTCTGCAATTTCAACTAAATACTTTTTGCCTAATCCATCAAGAATTATTATTTGATCGCCTTTATTTAGGCGTAAAACTTTAGATATTTGAAATGTAACATCTTTAGGAAGATTGATTTGACTATCTATAATGGATTCTGAAGGTACAAAAAAACGATGTAAGTTTTCCAGGAGATTAATCCTTTCTAAAAGAAAGTAGTGCCCAATCGCCGTCCGTCAAAGTGTTCTCTAGTGTCAAATTGTGTTTGAGAAGTTTGCTTTTAATTTCTCCTACATCCTTTGTTAAAATCCCTGAAACAAACAATTTTCCATTTGAAAGTAATTTGCTGTTGAAAGATTCTGAAAGTCCAGAAATTACTTTCGCAGAAATATTCGCAATGACTATATCGAAGAATGAATCAGGAATTGATGATGTTTCCAAGGTGCCTGAATAGATATCCACAATATGGTCTACTTTATTGATAACTATATTTTCAGATGCAACCCTGGTTGCAACATTATCAATATCTATAGCTTTTACTGAGGATGCTCCAAGTTTTGCGGCAGTTATACTTAAGATTCCTGATCCGCAACCAACATCCAAAACATTCATGTCTCTAGAGATAAATGTTTCTAATGCAATCATGCACATTCGAGTAGTTTGGTGATGACCAGTTCCGAAAGCCATTCCAGGATCTAAATTTATCACTATGTCTGTTTCCTTGGGGGTGAAGTTTTTCCATGTTGGACGGATAATAATGTTTTCACCGACTCGTAGAACGTCAAAATTTTTTTTCCAAGCGTCTTCCCAATTCTCTTCTTGAATTTCCGAAACTTTTAATTCTCCAACATTTTTTGAAGTTAGAGAAATTAACCGAATTCTAAGGTCTATTTCACTACGTAATGTTTCGGCAGAACTATCATTAGGTAGGAAGGCTTTGATAGTAACGGGGAGATCATTATCAAGAGTTTCTCCCTCGTCAGGGTTGTAGGTTGATTGATTTTCTATAGAAACCCCTCCATGTGCAAATTTCATTAACGTCTCGACGATAGGCTCAACAAATTCTGAAGTTGCATCAATACTGAATTCTAACCAATTCATTGGGATCTCACAGTAAAATCAATTTGGTTTAGTGAACAAATCTTCTGTTTATTCTCCGATACCAGAAGAAGTTCCATTCATAGTTTTTTGAAAAGATTCTAGGATTTTTTTCTGATTGGAATCAAGTTTTGTAGGTGTTTGAACAAATATCTTTATTATTTGGTCTCCATTACCTCGAGTTCTTCCATTGTGTTGGAGTCTAGGGAATCCTTTATTTTTAAGTCTAATGGCAGAATTACTTTGGGTGCCGGGTGAAATTTTAATTTCTGACTCTCCGTAGCATGTAGGGATATTGATTTTTGTTCCTAAAGCTGCCTGAGTAATATCTAAATTTAGAGTATAAATGATGTCTGATCCATTTCTTTCAAAATATTTGTGTGGATTTACAGATACTGCAACATATAAATCTCCTGCAGGAGCACCATGTACTCCCACATGACTTTCGCCACGTAGGACTATTTGCGTTCCATCGTCAATCCCTGCCGGGATTTTCACACTCAATTGTCTTTTTTGCCGGGATCTACCATCTCCATTACATGTAGAGCAAGGATTAGTGATTACTTTTCCTTCACCGCTACAAGAACTACATGTGACGACCTGTTGAAAATTTCCAAAGATGCTTCTTGAAGATCTTGAAACTTGTCCAGAACCATTACAGGCCTGACAAGATCGTACAGTTTTACCTGGTTCGCTACCACTTGACTTGCATTTGGTACATCCTTCATATCTAGTCATTCCAATTTTTTGGTCAGTACCGAGAACAGAGTCTTCAAAAGAAATTGTTATGTTGATCCGAACATCGGAGCCCGCACGGGAATTGGAGCTAGACTGATGCCCTTGATTAAAGAATGCATCAAATATGTCTCCAAATCCACCGAACCCTTCAAACCCTTCAAACCCTTGGGAGGAAGCATTTCCGGAAACTCCCGCATGTCCAAATTGATCATAAGCAGCCCTTTTTTCTCTGTCTGAAAGAATTTGATATGCTTCGTTGATTTCCTTAAATTTTTCTGTGGCGTCGGATTCTTGATTTCGGTCTGGGTGGTATTGCAATGCCAGTTTACGAAACGATCGTTTAATCTCTTCATCAGAAGCGTTACGTTTCACACCTAGAATATCGTAATAATCTCGTTTATTTGTCCTCATCGTGATTTCGAGCCTATGTTAAACCTAGGTGATTAGAGCAGTTTCTTTTGCTGTTCATTTGTCTTTTTCTCATCCTCTGGTTTGTTTTCGTCTTTTGGTTTGTTTTCGTCTGGCAATTCTGTATCTGAGTCTATGTCAAATTCAGGGACACATGAAATTGCAGAAACAACGTCATTATTTGCAGGCTTAATAATTCGAACACCTTGTGTGTTTCTACCAGATTTTCGAATTTGCGAGAGACTGGTTCTTAGTACTTGGGCTTGGGCACTAAGCACATAAAGTTCCATAGAATCATCAACAATCTGCGCAGCTACAAGAGGACCTGTACGTCGTTTGATTTCTATTGTCTTTATTCCAATGCCACCTCTACCTTGTCTCCGATATTCTTCCATTTTTGTAAGTTTTCCTATGCCTCGTTCGCTAATGACAATTAGATGTTTTTCATCGTCATTAACCACACCCATGAAAACAGCAACATCCTTACCTCTAAGCCGAATTCCTCTACTGCCTCCTGCAGCTCTCTTGCGAGGTGTAACATCTGTAGATGCGAATCTGACAGACATTCCATCGCGGGTGACGAAAACTATATCGTCTTCTTCTTTTGATAGACAAGCATCAATAAGTTCATCTTTATCTCCCACGTTCATGATTATCAATCCGTTAGTTCGGATGTTGGTTAATTCAATCAATGGAACCCGTTTAATTTTACCTAACAGAGTACCTAGGATCAAAAAATCACCATCACGTTTTAGTGTATCCACTCCTATAACAGTACAAACTCTTTCCATGTCTGAGAGAGGGATTACATTAAAAACAGGAGTTCCTCGGGTGTTTCTTGAGATGTCTCCCCTTAGTTCGTATGCTTTAATTGAGAGTACTCGTCCTTTATTTGTAAAAAACAACAACGTGTCGTGCGTATCAACAACAATGATTTGTTTGACAGGATCGTCGTCTTTGGTGTTCATTCCAACTACACCTCGTCCTCCACGTCTTTGATTACGATAGGTACTTGAAGGAATTCGTTTTATGTAGCCTCCCTGACTGAGAGTGACGACTATTTGTGCATGTTCCTCGAGTTCTTCTCTAGACAAATCGTGAGCTGCATTTGTGATTCTTGTTCTCCTGGGTTGACGGAGTTTCTTTTTTAGTTCTAAAGTTTCTTGTCGAACTTCTTCGAGAACCTTGGAGTTGTCAGCTAATAATTCTTGAAGGTCTCGGATTGTTACTTGTAATTGTTTGTATTCGTCTTCTAGTTTTTCTCGTTCAAGAGCAGCCAGCCTACGAAGTTGCATTTCTAGAATGGCTTGTGCCTGCTTTTCATCAAGGCCATACCCAGAGATTAACCCATTTCTAGCCTCTTCCACATTGGCTGATCCTCGAATTAGAGCAATTACGGCATCTAGATTGCTCAAAGCAATTCTAAGACCTGCCAATATGTGAGCACGTGCTTGGGCTCTTTTTAACTCGAATTCGGAGCGTCGTCTTACGACAGTCTGTCGGAACTTAATAAAATACTGCAACGCCTGTTTTAGGTTGATTAGTCTTGGAATGTCGTCAACTAGTGCAACCATATTGCTAGAAAACGAACTTTGTAATGGGGTTTGCTTATACAATTGGTTAAGGATTACTTGAGGTTGGGTACCTGATCGCAGTTCAATAACCATGCGCATGCCATTTCTGTCAGATTCATCACGTATTTCAGAAATGCCGTCTATTTTTTTGTCTTTTGCGAGGCGTGCAATTTTTTCTACCAACGATGCTTTGTTGACTTGGTAGGGGAGCTCAGTAACAATAATTTGCATCCTATTATTACGTTTGCCAATAGGTAGAATTTCAGCTTCCGCCCGTACAATTACCTGACCTCGGCCTGTAGTAAAAGCATCCCTAATTCCGTCTCTACCCATGATCGTTCCGCCGGTGGGGAAGTCGGGACCTTTGACTATTTTCATTAAGTCATCAACGGTTGCTTCGGGGTCTTGGATTAGTGTTATTACAGCATCACACAATTCTTTTGGGTTATGTGGAGGAATGTTTGTAGCCATTCCGACAGCTATGCCTGACGCGCCATTTGTAAGTAAGTTTGGCAGACGTGTAGGCAGCACTGTTGGTTCTTGCAGACTTTCGTCAAAATTCTCTCTGAAATCTACAGTATCCTGTTCAAGATTAGATAATAATTCTTGTGAGATTGAAGCTAATCTGGCTTCAGTGTACCTCATGGCTGCAGGAGGATCGTCATCTTGACTTCCGAAATTTCCTTGGCCATCTATTAATGGTAATCTCATTGACCATGGTTGCGCCATTCTAACCATGGCGGCATATACGGAACTATCTCCATGGGGATGATATTTTCCGAGTACTTCTCCAACAATTCGAGCACTTTTTTTATAAGATGAATTCGGGCCCATGTTCAAATCGTGCATTGCATATAAGATGCGTCTTTGTACAGGCTTCAGACCATCTCTGACATCTGGAAGTGCGCGGGAAACGATTACGCTCATAGCGTAATCTAAGTATGAAGAGCGCATCTCATCTTCTATTTTAGTTGGTTGAATATTCCCGAAAGGTGTTTGCGTACCAACCATTTTGGCTCCTGTATTTAACTTTTCGATTAGAGCTGTTAGATCAAAAAAATCCAATTCCCATTGGAATTTAATGCGGATGCCGCAGTTTTATTTGCAAACCTGAGGTAAACACATCTTTTGCAAGGTTATTATAACATTTGAAATACGTAATGTCGCCGTTTATGAAAGGTTGCGGAGATTATTTTCTTCATTTTTAGAATCTGAGGAGACTTTTATCAGCCACTGAAATAGTCGTTCAAAATGAGGGGGCAAATCTGATCGTCTTTCTGGATTGAATTGAACTCCGACGATATTTTTTTCGCGGCATTGTTCAACTCCTTCTAAAATCCCGTCTGCAAGTCCATAAGCGCATGCAGATAATTCCTTGGACTTTTGTGCTTCTTTTAGAGAGAAACTATGGGTGCTGTTAACTCTTACAAATCCTCCCGAACCTAAAATTTTTGCCAATTGACTGCCTGGAGAAATAAAAATCCTGTGGAATGGAGAATCATCGTGGGTTTTTGAAAGGTGTAGATTTTTGATGGGAGGTTTTCCACCCATGACTATATTCAGAGCATGTAATCCATTACCTGTGGCTAAAATAGGAATATTTAGAGCAATTAATGCTTCTACTAGAGGCCATTCTGCTGGGTCATTTCCACATAATAATAAGCCATCAATGTAATTGATTATCTCTTCAGTAGCTGTAGATCGGAATGTGATGATTGGATGAGGCAATCCACCATTACGATCAATTGCATTAGCATGTGCTTGAATTCTTTCGTCCGGAGAACTGAGTATTCCTATAGTTGGTATTAAATTGGATTGAATTGCATGTTGAATGAAATCAGCTCCATCTTTCTACGGATTTAATTAATGATTTAATGTAACCGTATGTGTATGCAAATCCAACAAGTTTTTCATTTTCTCCTGAAAGGTGAGGGACGTGATCTGGCATAATCATGTAAGGGTAATTAACTTCATGATAAGTCTGAGCTGCGAGATGCATGTCGACATCTCCATTATCAATGAAAGTTTCCTCAAAATCTCCAAATCCCCCTGAGATATTGCGAAAATGGACATTAAAAATCTTTTTACGTTCCCCGAAATAACGTATGACGTCATAGATTTCCTTGCCTGGGTTTTCAAGCATTTCAGAAACAGTACCCTGGCAAAAATTGAATCCATGATAATCACTTGGGTATAAGGAAATAAATTTTTTCATTCCCTCAACACTACCCAGGACTCTATCAACGCCTTGCAATCCCTGAGGACTAGGGACTCCGGGGTCATGGGGGTGTAAGGCCATTCTGATCTTGTATTCATCGGCTACGGGGACCACACGCTGAATGAAGTAATTGATGCGTTCCCACATAGTATCCGCATCAACTAGACCTGCGATAGTTGTATCTGGCAATTCTTTCAGTGCTTGAGTGTAGTTAAATGAGCGAGTTTTTGCTCCACCTCTGGTTAACACTGGGTCACTACTGACTACTCCCAGAATAGTGAGATTATATTTCACAGCGGGGATTCCTGCTGCGGCACACATGCGGATGATATTACAACAATGTTCGATATCTCTATCTCGCTGTGGATCTGTTCCTAGCATAATTGCAGGAAGTTCAGCCGAATCTATTTTGCTTGAAGCGAGTGGTAACTCTACTATATCTAGGTTTAACCCGAACGATTCCACATATTCACGGTATTTTGTTAATGTGGAAGCAGTCCATTCTGAGTGGTGTTCGCTTGGGAAACCACATATGTTGTTCACACCTAGTTGTGCAAACACGCGATAATCATTTTCTGATCGCGTTTTTAGTTGTGTTCCGACGTGCATTTGAAACCCCTGTATTAAGATTTCGCAATTATACGGTTAAATTTCACTTATATAAAGACTGAAAATGAAGCTTATGAGGGAATATCAACAGTGGTTTTCATAATTTCACGCAACATGCAGGTTGCGAAAGACCCCTTGGGTAATGAGAAAATGATTGTATAACCATCTATTTCAGGGATTAAGTTGATATCATTCAATTTTACCCTACTGATTCTTCTGAAGCCTGTACTGTAATTTGCGAATTCACTCCAAACGATTCCTAATTCTTCCATTATTTTATTCTCAATTTCTCCAGCATTATGATCGCTTAGTCGAGTTTTTCGTCCGAATAACGGCAATAAAGAACTTATTTGAAGCTTTTTAGATCGATCAGATTCCAATGTTTCGTTTTCAACTAAAAAGACACCTCCGGTGTCATGTTTTTTAGCGAAATCTCCTTTCAATACCACATTAAACATGTCTGAATTAATTCTGTGTGCTAAATTCGCGTTGAACAAAAATGATTGTAAAGAGTCAGTGAACAATCTAGAAAGACGTTTGTTAAGTTTTGGTCCATTCCCTCTCAAAATTTCTAGACCAATTTGTGCATTATTTTTCGACTTACCAAATCTTTGTGGGCCGAAGTAATTTGGCATTCCAAATGTATTCAACAGTTCAATACTCGCTTCTGCTAAGGGTTTCCAGTGCTTGTTGGTATTTCTGACGCGAATAGAAAAGTTATTTCCAATCAAATGTCCTATTCCAAGTTTGTTGGTATGGTATGAAGTTTTGATGATTTCAATTTTTTCATTTTCGTTTAGGTAGTCCAAAGCGTGTTCGGATGATTTAGGAATACTAATCCATTGTTTTGAAATACTGTATTTATCCTTCATTCCGGCTATGCCTACTTGATTTGAGGGTATTCCGAGGGTTTTTAATTCTTGTAATAATTCGTTAGTTGAAACACCGTGTTTCTTAATAAATGCAAAAAGATGATCCCCGGTTCCAGAAGGTGTGTATGATGGAATTTCCTCAACCATGAAATCTTCTAGGGTTGTTCTGATAGAGCCTCCAGTCCCATTAATCTCATGTGAAATCATTGGAAGATAGTCCCATGAAAATGTTAGGGTTGAATTCTTTTTCATCGATTTTTGGAGGCAAATTCTTTTTTCGGAATTTTGAATCAGAAGTCGACTACATAAAGATCCCATCTCGGCGGTTTCCGTTAATTCAGTAGGTTTCCCCCATTTGAAATCTGTGTAAAAAGTTTTGGACTTACAATCTTCTCCAGTCTTTAAGTTAATTTTTTGCTCAGGCAACCATGCATCGTATAGAGTCATTTCTAAAATATGATCATCGCGCTTTTGAGTTCCTGAAGCCAATTTTGTTCCAAGAGTCACTCTGACCCCTAACTTTTCTTCGGCTACATTTATTGCATCTATTTTGATCGATTCTTTGTCTTTGCATGACGCCGCAGGTAACCCCCATTTTCCTGGAAAATCTTTGTCATCAGTTGGGCGTTGAACCAGCAAGACATTGCCTCTCCCAATTCGTTTAGTACGAATTGCCAAAGCAACGGAGTATTTTTTTGGAAGCAGAGTAGTCAAATTTAACTTACAATAGTCCTGAAAGCCCAACATTTTTACAGATTGATGTTATATGTTTTTAAAATGGTATACCCCATAGAGGATGCCATAATTCTAGATTCTTTTCTATTGGAATTTTTTCGGAACTCAATAGTGTCCCTAAATTAATTTCTTGTACATTATCCCTTGTTTTTTCATCTTCTAAAACGAGAGGATGAAATTGTGCGCTTTTCACATTGAAGATAATGTAAGTTCGTTTTGAGTTGAACTGAATACTAAATACTGCCGCGAGAATTAAATTACCAAAGCCTTGATCAGTAATTTTTTCTCCTAGGAAGTGAATTCTTTCAACGATTTGGGGAAAGTTTTTGCCATGGACGATGACCCAATTAGAGGAGTGGTTATCTTTTTGGATGGTAAAATTTGAATTTGGAACCATTTCAGTCTTATTTGTCTTGGGGAATAGAGCATCGTGCGGGGAATATAAAAAATCTAAGCCATCTCTATTTATTAGCAATCCAGCAACACTACCAAATTCTATTTGAGTATTTGAATTTAGCTCTTGGTATGCTTGAATAATCGAAAAATAATTTCCCCGGTTTTTCTTATTGCTATTTCTTTTGCCTAAAATTTTTGTAAGGAGGCTCATAATTAGAAAAATTTCTAGAATCTAAATTTTTTTGCATATCGGTTAACTTTTTTATTCTATCTTCGACTTTTGGATGGCTCGAAAATAACTTCGCAACGGTATTTGATTTAATTGCAGGAATTATAAAAAATGCACTTGCATGTTCAATTTGGCGCATGTCTTTTTCTGGGATCCTATTCATGTCACTGCTGATTTTTGTAAGAGCAGTGGCTAGGTGCAAGGGTTCTCCAGTTAAGGATGCGCCGCCTAGATCGGCGGAAAATTCTCTATATCTTGAAAGAGCCATAATTAAAATTTGGCTAAGAAAATAAACCAAAATTGTAACTGCAAAAGCAACCATGATAATCATCCCCAATTGACCTGAATCATTGTTTCTTCGGTGACCACCGAATCCTCCAAAAATACTCATGAATACCATCATTTGAAGAAGGTATCCTGCCATTATTACAATCACGCTCGACCAGGTTAAAACCATTACGTCTCTATTTTTGATATGACTTAATTCATGAGCCATGACTGCTTCAAGTTCTTTTTTATTTAGTTTAGATATCAATCCTTTTGTTACAGCTACCACAGAGTTTTTTGGGTTCCTGCCTGTAGCAAAGGCATTTGGGACATGTGAGTCCATTACAGCAATCTTTTTCGGTTTTGGGATTTCCGCTAGTGCTGAAAGACGCTCGACAATTTCATGTAATGCAGGCTCTTGGTCAGCTGTTACGACTTTTGCTTTTGTAGCAAGAAGCACTAATTTATCTGATCCATAGTACTGAAAAATAGACATGACTATTGCAAACCCAAGTGTGAACATAAATGGCACACCAAGAGCAATTAGAACTCCTATAAACAAAAGGTACACAAAAAACAGCATCAAGAAAGTAAAAGCCATTCGGATGGTTAAGCTTCTATCTCTGCCTATGTTTTGATGCATATTTCACCTTCAGTAGTCGATTGGTATATTTAGGATTATACTAAATCCGGAAATTCTATATTTGATAGGAGGCGTTTTGTGTGGAAGAGCTTAGGCCAAGATGATGCAATTAGAATGTTCTCTGTGGCAAATTCCGAAAACAGATTAGCACACTCATATTTGTTTTTTGGACCAGATAGAGTTGGGAAGACAACTCTTGCAGAGGATTTTGCACGGTTTTTATTTTGTGAAGATGAAACTTCGCCATGTGGCAATTGTTCGGCTTGCAAAAGAGTTACGTCAAGAATCCATACGGATATTAATTGGATAGGCTCAAGAGAAGAAAGAGCCCCTGGGCTTTCAAAGAGAAAATCTATAGGCATTGATATTATTAGGGAACTTAGAACCACAATAAATATTAAACCATTTGAAGGTGAACAACGTCTTGTCGTTATTTCAGGTTTTGAAGACATGACATTGGAAGCATCCAATGCATTGTTAAAAGTATTAGAAGAGCCACCAGAAAATGTCTTTTTTTTGCTGCTAACATCTAATATTTCTATGATCCTTCCCACAATTATTTCGAGGTGTCAGCTTGTTAAAATCAGACGGGTGTCTGATCAGTTTATTAAACAGTTAATGATTGATAAATATAACTTTGAGGATGCCTATGCACTAGATGTTGCAAGAATAGCTTCAGGGAATATAGGGATGGCTATTTTCATTGCTGGAAATCCAGAGTTTCTAGGAAAGAGATTGGAAATATTTGACACTATTCTGGCACTATTGAATGCTGGTTTGACAGAAAGGTTTGAGTACTCTGAACGATTGGCGAGGGATTTTTCAAGGGATCCAGAAAAAGTAAACCATGAATTAAAAATGTGGCAAATTTGGTGGCGAGACTTCATGTTGGTTAAATTCGATAATTCTGAAAAGATATATAATGCTTCGAAGATTCAGGAGTTCTTTCAATTGCAAAATTTTATCGAGATTGATGATGTAATTAATCTTCTCAAAACAGTTGAGAGATCATTCGAGTTACTTCAGAGTAATGTTAATCCTAGATTAGTTTTGGACCAGTTGGTTTTGGATACTCCGGTAATAACGAAAATGTAATTTTTTACGCTGACCATGGAATGAATGGTATCCAATCATCCTCAATTTTTCTGTGAATGAAAATATTGTAGGGGTTAGGTCTTGGAGCTGTTGGTTTGGAAATAAGTTTCATTCTGGCTTCTCTAGGAGATTGACTGGCTTTTTTATGATTGCATTTGATACACGCACTAGTCACGTTTTCCCATGTGTGTGTTCCTCCTCTAGACCTTGGGATTACATGGTCTAGAGTTAGTTGTGTTGTCTTATTATTACAATACTGACAAGTGAATTTGTCTCTGAAGAATACCGCCTTCCTCGATAACTTGGATTGTGAAGGAGGTCGTTTCACCAAATGTGCCAGCCTGATAACAGAGGGTTCTGGAAGAATTGTAGAGATAGATTTAATTTTTTCATTGCCTTTACTAATTATTTCTGCTTTGCCCACACATACCAATATAACTGCTCTACGGACGTTACAAATATTTAAAGGTTGGTAATTTTGGTTCAGTACTAGTACTGGTGCACTGATTCTCATGTGTACTATTTACTTTTTTCTAGTTTGTATTGAAGCAAAATTAAAGAAGCCTCAAATTCCGTAGGTAAAAAAGTGACAAAAAATCTGGGAGTAGAATTTATTAAAATTCTTGTAATTGAAGAATTGGTAAGGGTGGATTCGATGTCTTCTTGAGTATCATTTACATGGGTTAACAAATCTGGCGTCACATGAGATGAATTTTTAAGAGTTTCAGACAATTCGTTTATTGGTGCGAATTCATAAGATAGTCTTGAAATTCCGACAATAATTATTGACGAAATAACAAGCCCTATTAATAAGCCGAAAAATGCGCCCCCTAACTTATTTAATAGTCCTGGAATTCCAAGTGTTAATGTGTTAATAATCGGACTCAAAATTTTGAGCGCAATTAGAACTAATATCAGAGCAAGGAATATGCTTAGGTAGTATGAACTAGATGAAATAAATTTATTTATCTGTTCGCTTATTAATAATTCGACTGCACTTAAGCCGAAGTTTGTCACGATGTGCCAAAGTGCAAATCCCAGTCCGAACATGATGATACATTTAATTAATCCCTTGCGATATCCGTAGAACGTCCCGAGGATTAAAACTATGAAAAGTAGAATATCTAACCAGTTCATTTTGGCCTCGTATTAACTATTTTTAGGAGGTGTTGGAGGGGAAGGATTCACTATATCAGGGGCCAAAGAGATTGGGATTAAATCTTCCAATTCTTCAATAGTCCATCTGGAATTTTTGTGAATACTTCGTATCACATGTCTTGGTGAGTATAATGTCATGGGCCAACCGCTAGTTCCCACAACTTGTCCTGTTAAATTGCCGGATGATTCACTGCATAAATAAACTACTTTCGGAGCATTATTTATTGGGTCTTTTGCTGCTTCTGGGCCACGGATAGGTGCGCTTTGAGTTGCGGTAGATTTGGCTCTTTGGGTTTGTCGAAGTTGAGTTGTTGTTTCGGGGATTGATTCAGTCATTCTTGTGGCACCTCCGGGATATACTGCATTAAGAGTAATATTATATTGGTATAGTTCTCTCGATAATGACCTGGCTAGTCCTACGATTCCCTCTTTTGCAGCCGAATAATTTGCTTGTCCTGATGCACCTAATGCAGAACCAGATGAAAAAAGTAAAATTCTTCCATAAGTTTGTTGAATCATTAGTGGCACACAATGTCTTACCATATTAAAAGTACCATATAGATGTACTCTCAATACTCCATCCCACTCTTCTTCAGTCATATTGAAAATCATTCGATCTCTCAAAATCCCTGCAGCATTACAAAGGATATCCACCTTGCCAAAATGATCTATTGCAGTCTGGACGATATTTTTTGAAGAATCCCATTCTGAAACAGAATCATAGTTTGCAACGGCTTTACCACCAGCTTCCGTAATTTCATTCACGACTTCGGCTGCGGGGGTGTTTGAAGAATTCATCCCGTCAAGACTGACTCCAAAGTCGTTGACAACTACTGAACCGCCTTCAGAGGCGATTAGTTTTGCAACCTCACGGCCAATTCCTCTTCCAGCGCCCGTGATAATTGCTACTCTGTTTTCAAATCTGTTACCCATTGTATAAACCCTCAATTCTATGAAAAATTAGAATCCATTACCAAACATTTTCGGTACCAATGTATCCATTTCATCCATTGTGAATGTACCCCATTTATTGATGCTACTTTCTACAACTGGATTGGAATATAAAAAGATGCTTCCACCTCTTATCCCGAAGACATAACCGTTTACGTTCGTAAGAGAGTCGGTGCATAAATACACAGCAAGTGGGGCTACATTTTCGGGGTCATCAGGTTCTCCAGGTCCAGTCCAATGACTAATCTCAGGAGATTTTCCAATTTTGGCTCTTTCATCGCGTGTTGGGTGAGGGCCTGAATCAAGCCGGAACTCTTCAACTCTTCCCGGGAATAGCCGCGTTTCCACCATTGGAGAAATAGCATTGCAAATAACACCGTATCGACCCATGTCACGTGCTATAGTCCTGGTTAATCCAATAATCCCTTCGGAAGCAGCTGCATAATTGGATCTTCCAATATCTCCCAATCCTGCATCTGAGGTTATATTTAAGACTCTTCCACTTCTTTGCTGTCTAAATAAAATACTCGCGAATTTAGTGGGAGCGAAAACACTTTTTAAATTCATTTGGATGACAGTATCAAAATCTGATTCACTCATTTGATAAATCATTCGGTCACGAATTGTTCCAGCAGAATTGACAAGGATGTCTAGTTGTCCAAATTCGTCGATTGCTTGTTGAACGATTGATTCGGCACCTTCCATTGTCGAGATGTCTGCGGAGCTTGCGACTGACTTTCCTCCGTCAGAATTAATTTCTTTCATAACCTCGGATGCTGGAATCTCAGAAGAACCAGATCCATCGACTTCACATCCCAGATCGTTAACTAAGACGGAGGCACCTTCTGAGGCAAGAAGTTTTGCGATGCCTTTACCAATTCCTCTACCCGCCCCAGTGACTATAGCCACCTTGTCTTTTAATCGATCGGCCATATTTTCCTCCGTAATTAGTTTCATGAAACATAGCTATTTAAATCTATCATAATATGGATTGTTGTTGGAGATGATTTTTATGAAACTTGCGAAAATAGAATTTAGTTAATTTGTTCACCATTATGGTCAACATGAGTAATTGGGAGACCTAGTTCAGAGAGTTTAGGTAGAATAGTTTCTTTATCTCCTGCAATCACAATTTTCAATCCGTTTGGCATGATGTGTTGTTGTACTACCCTATGTACATCCTCTATGGATACTAACTTAATTTTCTTCGCAAATTCAGAATAATAATTTGTATCTAAGTTGTATATTGGGATAGAAATTAGTCTTTGCAGGGTATTATTTGTTGTCTCAAAACTTGAAGGCATTCCTCTAAGTATGCTATCTCTTGAATCTTCTAGTTCTTCAGATGAAATGAGTTTAGAGGAACATATTTCAGTGAATTCCTTTAATGTTTCTTCAACAGATTCTTTTGTAGCCGTAGCTTGTACGCTTCCTCCAGCAATTAATGTGGAGGTTTGATTTCCCCATGAAACTTGAGATAAGTATCCGTAACTGTATCCTTTATCTTCCCTTAGATTGGAGTTGAGCCTAGCAGTAAATTGCCCCCCAAGAACTGAATTTGCCAAAGTAATTGCGTGAAAATCTTGATGGTGTCTGGGAACCAATAATTGTCCGGATAAAATCACCGACTGTGGTGCAGAGGGCTTGTCGATTAAGAAAATGGAATTCCCTTGGGAATCTGAAGACGTTTGAACATTTGGAGTATCTGAAGTTTTTGGTTTGTGATTTGGAGTCGTCCACTTTGAGAAATACTTTGAAATAGTTTTAAAAACTTCTTCTGAGGTGATGTTTCCCACAACTACAATTGTTGTATTTTGAGGATCGTAGTGATCTTTGTGAAATTTGACAAGGTCATCTCTGGAAATGGAATCAACTGAAACTTCGTCTCCACTTGTGGGGTGTCCGTAGGGCGATTTGGATCCATGAAGAATTGAAGGGATGGCTCGTTGAGCCATGAGGACAGGACTGTCAGTGATTCTGTTTAAATCTGTTAGGCGTTCTGATTTGATTCGATCTAGCTCTTCAGTAGGAAAGGAAGGGTCTTGAATTACTTCAGCCATAATTCTAATCGCATTATCCCAAACACCCTTTGCCATTGTAGTGGATATAGAGGAATATTCTTTGGTGATATCTCTTGAAATTGAGTCACCTAGATGATCCATTTCAATAGATATTTCCTCGGCGGTTTTTTTGGAAGTTCCTTCAAGAATCATTGCATTTGTAAGATCTCCAAGTCCTGGTAGCTCTGTCGGATCTTCCTTTGAACCTGTGTGTAACAACAATGTAGTGCCTACAGTGAAGGAGTCATGTTTTTCTAATACCAAGAGTTTGAGGCCATTTTCTAAAGAAGAGTAGATTGGTGTGGGTGGAGTAAAATCTGGGAAGAGTGGAATCACAGGCTCTTTTGATCTGTCTAAATTCGTTGAAATATCTTTTAGACTGTTTTCCGGCATCACTAACATTCTGACATGATTATTGTTCAAATAAGATTTGGCCACTCTTTGAATGTCTTCAGCGGTTACGGATTGGTAGCGGTCCAACTGAAGATTAATTTCATTAGGATTTTTTGCAAAAACATTGAAATGGTTTAGTAGATCTGCAACTCCACCAAATCCACCTAATTTTTCTAATCGCCTTAGCAATATATTTTCGAACTTATTTTTTGCAGTAGTAATTTCTTGTTCAGAAGGAGGGGTAGATTTAATTAACTCAATTTGTTCGAAAACATAATCTTCTATTTTGGGTAAAACCGTTTGGTCGTTAGCTGTGACCTCAATTTCAAATTGCCCTGCTATCTCTCTACAATATTGGTATGAACCTAAACTTCTAGCGATTTGGAGATCGTACACCAAAGCTTTTTGCAATCTTGATTGTCTGCCTTCTGAAAGTATATATCCTAGAATGTCCAAAGCAGGTTCATCCTGATCGAATTCAGGAATTGTAGGCCAGCTTAAATTTATTCTTGGGAGTTGTACCTTGTCTTCATGAAACAGTTCTATTCTTCCTGAAAATGAGGTGTCTAATTTTTTGATTCGATCTATTGATTTGCCTGGTGGTAAGCTTGAAAAATATTTTTCTACAAGATTAATTGTTTGAGACTTTTCAAAATCTCCCGCGATTACAAGACTCGCATTAGAAGGGGCATAGAACTCACGAAAAAAATCTTTGACATCATCCAGTTTTGCATTGTCTAAATCTTCTTGGGATCCAATTGTGGGCCAGTTGTAAGGATGAGGACTGGGGAATAGAGTCGAATTAAGCAACAATTCTGATTGTCCATACGGACGATTTTCATAACTTTGCCTGCGTTCATTTTTAACTACATCTCTTTGGATGTCGAACCTTTTTTGGTCTAAGGCCTCTAATAGGAATCCCATTCTGTCTGATTCTAACCATAACGCAGTTTCTAGGTAATTTGATGGGACTGTTTCCCAATAATTTGTTCTGTCTGGGGTTGTAGATCCATTAAGGTCAGCCCCAGCTTTTTCCAAAGGTTCAAAAAACCCACTATTGTGATGTTTGGAACCTTCAAACATTATGTGTTCGAAGAGATGTGCAAAACCTGTTTTACCAGGAGATTCATTTTTTGATCCTACATGATACCAGACGTTGATTGCGGTAATAGGAGTTGAATGATTTTCATGTAGTATCACTTCCAATCCATTTTGAAGTGTAATTTTGTCAAAAGAAATATTTTGCATATTTGTCTCCGGTAATTTTTGGCATTTGCTTTCAGATGTTGCACAAATGTTGGATAATTCTAGCATAGGTATTAAGAAGCTGATTTTTTGTTTATTGATAGTGTTGTCTACCATTTGCTATACTCTGGGAGTTTCGGAGATTAAAATGAGTTTAACTAACGATGAAATTCGCCATATTGCCTCCTTGGCTAGGATTGCCCTTTCAGAAGAAGAAATAGATACTTTCAGGGTGCAACTTTCTGACATACTTTCACATTTTGACGCCCTTCAAAAAATTGATACTGAATCTATAGAGCCATCTTTTCATCCAGTTTCTTTTGATACTGTAATGAGAAATGATGAGCTGTCAGACTCACTCGCTTTGGAAGAAGTGTTGAAGAATGCTCCTAGAACTGAGGGAGATCTATTTAGGATTAGGGCTGTCTTGGAATAGTTTTGATTGATATGAACAATTTCAAAATTTATAATATTTATTGAGTGTAGGATGTCAGAATTAACAAAATTAACTGTAATAGAGGCATCTGATTTGCTCCGAAGGGGCGAGATTTCTTCATTAGATTTAACGACTGAATATATAGAAAAGATCAAAATTTCTGATTCTGAACTTGGAGCTTATATTACTGTCACCGATGAACTTGCAGTTGAACATGCTAAAAAAGCTGATTTGAAACTTTCATTAGGTGATGCATTCCCACTTACGGGTATACCTATGCAGTTAAAGGATAATTTGTCTACAAAAGATGTAAGAACAACATGCGCTTCCAAGGTCCTAGAAAATTTTATCCCCGTTTATAATGCCACTGTAGTAGAGAAATTATATGACAACGGAGCGGTATTACTAGGCAAGGGGAATTTAGACGAATTCGCAATGGGTTCCAGTAATGAAAACTCGGCGTTTTTCCCAGTTAAAAACCCATGGGATGTTGAACGAGTTCCTGGAGGTAGTAGTGGCGGACCTGCTGTTTCAGTTGCGTCTGGAGAAGCTGCATACTCTTTGGGGTCGGATACTGGAGGGAGCATTAGGCAGCCAGCTTCTTTTTGTGGAATTGTTGGATTAAAACCCACATATGGATTGATCAGTAGATTTGGACTAGTAGCGTTTGCTAGTTCACTCGATCAAGTTGGCCCGTTAACTATTAATGTTTCTGATTGTGCTGAAGTTCTAAATGTAATTGCTGGTTATGACCCTTTGGATTCCACGTCTATTTCGAACTCTTTGCCTGACTATAAAATGTCTCTTCGGTCAGATTTGTCAGGATTAAAGATTGGAGTCCCTATTGAATATTTTCCTCCTGAAATGAATGCTGAAGTTTCCACAATTGTTAAAAATGCTATTAAGACATTAGAATCACTAGGAGCAGATGTTGAGGAAATTTCATTGCCCAGCACTCCAAATGCTCTGGCCGTTTATTATTTAATTGCCCCTTCGGAAGCCTCTGCAAATCTTGCAAGGTATGATGGTGTCAAATACGGTTTTTCCAATCAAGATGATTTGGGGTTTTGGGAATCATTGGAACGTACTAGAGATGAGAGTTTCGGTTCTGAAGTGAAGAGAAGAATTATGTTAGGTACTTATGCACTTTCATCAGGGTACTATGATGCTTATTATTTAAAAGCTCAAAAAGTAAGGACTTTGATTATTCAGGAATTCAAATCCGCATTTGAACGTTATGATGCTATTGTATCTCCCACTACTCCTACAACTGCATTTAAATTCGGTGAAAAGATAGATGATCCTCTAAAAATGTATTTAAATGATATTTTCACTATGCCGGCTAATATTGCTGGGATCCCTGCTATTTCAATTCCGTGCGGCCTTTCAGATGGTCTTCCAGTTGGGTTGCAAATCATGGGAGATGCAATGATGGAAGAAAAAATACTACAGATAGCTTTTGCTTATGAACAAGCCAATGAATGGTCCAATTTTCTGCCAAGGATGACATAAATAAATACATAGACTTTTTTGAAATAAGGAGAGATTATGGGTGAGTTAGATGGAAAGATTGCTATTGTTACCGGTGGCGGTAGAATGCGTAGTATAGGAAGATCTGCTGTACTAGAACTTGCTAGGTTGGGTGCTGATGTTGTAATAACTGGAACCAATCGTTCTCCAGATACATTTCCCGATGATGAGAAAGAAGTTGCATGGAAAGGTGTAGATAGTGTTGCAGATGAAGTGAGATCTTATGGCCGAAGAGCTTTGACCATGCCGCTAGATGTGACTGATGCAGCTCAAGTTGAAGATGTAATCACTGAAACCGTAAGTGAATTCGGAAGAGTTGATATCTTAATGAATAATGCTGCGTATCCAAGGGGGAAAGATCGGTTACCAATGTTAGATGTTCCAGAAGATGTTTTTCAGCGAGTTGTAGATATTAAAATTACGGGAGCTTTCCTTTGTACGCAAGCCGCAGTTCGTCAAATGATTGCACAGGGAGATGGGGGAAAAATTGTGAATGTTTCTTCTAGTGCTGGAAAAAGAGGCGTACCTAATACTTTGGCATATAATGCAGCAAACTTCGCCATTGTTGGTATGACACAATCGTTGGCAGCTGAATTAGGTCCGCATGGTATTAATGTTAATGCAGTATGCCCTGGTGCAGTTGACACTGCACGGATGGATGATATCGACAGATTAGTTCGATGGAAAGAGATGGCTGAAAATACTCCTATTCGACGTAACGGTACTCCAGAAGAAGTTGGAGCTTTCATGGCTTATTTGTGCACAGAGGCTGCCTCATGGATTACTGGGCAATCAATAAATCTTAATGGTGGAACAATCATGGAACATTAGTTTTCCGTGGTAGGTTAGGCCCCTATACCTCTACAAGTCTACTGTTTGACCACTATCTTGACCCCTAATCAAATCAATTTTGCTTAGGGGTGAATGTTGAACTTGTTGGTTATTAATGGCCAACAACTTGAATTTTGGAACCATGGTTCTAAATTGTATTTATGCGTCGAATATAGCGCATCCATTTCTGATTTCAAATGTTCAAGTCTAATTGAATGATCGGCCAACCACCAACAGATTTTGAAAACCTTGAATTTTCAATTTTGACATCCTCCTAGGGTTGTCTTAGGATGATTGTGTGTAAGTTGTTTTTATTAAAGTGTATGTTTATATCAGAAATTCAAGAAATTTAGGAAGTCAATAATGGCATCTAGAAAAGTCAGAGAATATTTCGACTCCCGTACGGGGGAATCCTCCATGTCTAAGTGCTTCGTTCTCACAAATCAACATAAGTATGAGTTAGCGGAATTCATAAAACACAATGGTAATAACTCTGCTTTGGTACAGGAATTTATTGTAAGAAGCTGGAGTATATATGTTTCCGGCAGCCGATTTGATCCAAATCGATACAAACCAAATAAACTTAGAGCCATTCGTAAGATGTCTTATCCCATGGGGTCAAAGATTCTTGAAAGATTAACAAGTAAGTTTGAATGTCCAGAATGCCAGAAGGAACATCCTAGAGGAGAGGGGATGTCTAGGGATTCCGTATTCAAGTGGCGCAAGGCGGCCGCGAAACAAGCCGATCGGATGGGCGAGAGCGAGCTAGATTACAAAGAGGTTGACTGGACAGATGCCCTGGCGCTGACAGAAGCTGGGATAGACTTTCATTTTAGGGCCGAGCTCAAACTCATTTACGATAAAGTTCTTATGGAAACCAAGTATGGGCATGAAACCCCCTATGATTCCTTGGACCACCTAGATCTACGGTATCTGCAATATTTTTTGCAATACTATAATTTTCAAGGTGTTACAGATTACGATTTGCTTTGTATGATGGATATGCAGAAAGCTTTTGAGGAAATGGGTAGTCCTGAACAACTGCAGGCTTTCGAGGACTGGCTTATGTTTCGCCCTTGGGAGGGCGAGAAAGAACTAGACAAATATCGCTCTGCTATAAATTCCGGCGGAGTAGCTCCGCTAAAGAATGATAAAGGTGAAGAAGTTCCAGTTATGCTGCTGCTGCAGTTCATCCGCCCAGTTGATTGCATGCAATTCAATCTCCCCTCTCAAATAATTCAATATTTCCTCGGGGAAAATCTGAACCGCTATTACCCAACAAGGGCCGTAGAGACTATAGGAATTGACCCTTGGGATGAGTTCACCGTAAAAGGATCCATTGATTTGGATTCAGAGCAGAATGTCAGACGGCAGTGGGAAGTTGAAAACCGAATTGACAGAAATGAGAGATGGGTCGTACTAACAGATGAAGTCTTATAAATAAGAAGGGTCACGCTTGCAACCCCTAAGGATAACCCCAGTAATTGCAAATCTTAGGAAGCATAAGACAGGCGTAAATAGGAAAGGTGATAAATCGAAGCGCGGCCAGTAGCGGGAATAGAAGCAACGGTAGGCATGTTGAGGTTTTAGGGGTTCCTGTCTGTGTTCAATGGATTAGATGTTTTTCCGAAATTAAGCCCTATGTGTCCCTATAGCTATGTGGGGTAGATGTCTATTACACATTTTCAAAATGTGATATTTTACTATTATGGAAGTATTAATAGTAGCCTTTGACGGATTACAACCAAACCAAATAAATGAAGATTTAATGCCAAATTTATATGGGTATTTAAATGAGGGTGTTACCTTTACAAATCATCATGCAGTATATCCCTCTGTAACAAGAATTAATGCAACGTCAATGTTTACAGGGAGATATCCAGGCTCTCATGGGATTGCAGCTAACAGTGTTGTGATGAGAGACTTTGATCCAAATTTGATTTTTTCAGTAATGCAACCCATGCTTGAAAGTGTGCGCGAAAAATTAGGGGAAGTTTTGTATGTTGAAAATCTTGGAGATATCTTAAACAATTTTGGAGAAAAATTCGTTGCTATTGGAGCAGGAACTAGCGGCAATTCATTCTTGCAAAACCCTAATGCTCATACCAATGGCGGAGCAGTGGTTAACCCAGAATTCACACTCCCATATTCTTTAGAAAAAACATTAAAGTCTATAGTTGGAAATTGGCCATTAGAGAGTGTGCCAAATGAAAAAAGGTTAAATCATTGTGTTGATGTAATGACCAAATATTTTATTCCTGAAATAAATCCAACTGTGGGACTTATTTGGTTTTCAGAACCCGATAAATCACACCATGTGAATGGCGTAGGGTATGAACTTGGAACTCAAGCAATAAAGTATGCAGACAAATGTTTTGGAGACTTGATTAGAAAAATACGTAAAATTGACAATTCAAAAGATACGAACGTGATAATAATTTCGGATCATGGATATTCCACTATTAAAGGTGTTATTGATGTAAGGAAAGAATTAATTAAAATTGGATTGTTAGAAAATGAACAGGATGAGAAAATTCTTATAGCTCCAAATGGAGGTAGTGTCTTCTTTTATGTAGAAAATTCAGATAATAAGCTTGCTACAAAATTAGCTAGAACTTTAATGCAATTTGAATGGTGTGGGCCGATGTTCTATTCTTCGAAAACGGGTCAGATAGAAGGTTTACTACCTGCTAATTTGGTTGGCATTGAAGGGTTTCGTTGCCCTGATGTTACAATGTCGTTTCAATGGGATTCAGAAAAAAATGTAGCAGGTTATCACGGGATGGTTTATAGTTCCGAAGGAGATATAAATCTAGGCACGCACGGTTCAATTAGCAAACATGAAATGAATAATGTGTTTGGTGCCTTTGGCCCAAGTTTTAAAAAAGGAATAATATCTTCTGTTCCAACAGGCAATGTAGATTTGACTCCCACAATAATGTATCTATTAGGATTAGAGACAGACCTATCATTTGATGGAAGGCCAATCCGGGAAGCATTTTTAGAGGATCTTAATCATGAGAATATCGAAGTGGATATTGAAGAATTCCAAAGCGAATATAGTAATAAAGAATATTCTTATAGACAGAAACTTGTAACATCTTCAATTGGAAATACTCATTACATTGATTATGCCAAACGATATTAGCTAACGTAGCATTAATTCTCTATTGATTAAATTCTATTGTAGCTTTTCCAATGACTAGAGGAGATAACGTCGAATCCTGTAAGAAGATGTCACATTCGATGGTTTCTTTACTCAATAAAATATACTTATCAACAATCACTGCATTGGCGAGTATTTTTATTTCTTGCTTCACAGAACGTCTGAAAATTATGTCTAGTTTTCGAATCCATGTTTCGGGCATTGTGTCATTTAAATGTTTAGAAATATAAGCAATACTCATTGCGCCTGGGACAAGCGGGCCTGGCAATCCATGTTTCTTTGTGAAGAGTTTAGATGTTAATCTGTTCGGCATACCATTATTACCTTGAAAGGTTTGGAAGGCTTTCACATGGGAACCTAAAAAAATTTTCTCTGAAACTTGGGTCTGATAACCGATTTCTACATTTTGAAATTTAAAGGGATTTTGCATAATTTTTCCATATAAAAGTATCTTGCTTCTTTGAAACTAATGACCCAGTCTGGTTAAAATAACTGCATTCGAAAACAGCAAAAACCATATGGCCAGAACGGCCGGTTTTTTCATAAATTTCAATCCCTCTAGATTTTATTGTGATTTCGTCTCCATCTCGAATGTGATTTTCACATTCGATTGATTGCCCCCCAAGCAATTTGTTGTAATTTTCTTTTTGCAGGATTTTAGGCGTAAAATGTTGAATCGGGAGAGAATTAATAAAAGTAGGAGGAGCTGCAATAGAATTGCTTCCTGAGATTGCAATTATTTGCTCACCAGAAACTTCGCAGAACTTTTCAATTTGATCTTTTGTGATTATGAAAGACCCAACATTTATTTCAGACCGAAATTCATTTATATCTAGTTGTTGAGAAAAATCCATTTTATGATCCATTAAATTTTGCATTAAAACCAATCTATCACTAATGTTATTATAATTTTAAATATATTTTGTATATAGGTGGCAATGAATTTAGATTTACATACTCATTCTGTTTCATCTGATGATTCAAAGGCAACAGTTGAGCAATTTGCGCAGTGGACATTGTTCTTGAGGAATGAAGGGTTTCCTCTGGATGGTTTTGTATTAACTGAACACCGAAAATTTGACTATCAAAATGACTATTCTGATATTTCCGAAAGATTTGGAGTTCTGATTTTGAAAGGATCAGAAGTAGAAACTGATCATGGGCATTTTTTGGTTTTTGGTGTCACTGAAAAATTGACGGATCGAATAAATTTCGCTCGAGTAGATATCTCTGCATCCGAGTTAGTTTCTACAGCTCAAAATTGTGAAGCAATTGCGATACCTGCACATCCTGGTAGATTTGGAATAGGGTTATGTGAATTTAATAACGAAGAATTAAATTCACAAATCCGGGTAGTTGAGAGTTTAAATTGGGGTAATTTGCATCAAGAACAAGTAAGATCGGATCAATTCATTCAATCAAAATGTTTTGATTCGTTTATTGGAGGAAGTGATTCACATGTTGTTAGTACTCTTGGAAAATGCCTAACAAAATTTGAAGCATCTATTCAATCTGAATCTGACTTAGTTAGAGAATTAACACACGGTTCCTTTCAATCTTTA
>Ga0315338_1000508_pt1 | contig 85872 bp, 65 predicted proteins | sample ASW8metaG_FD_204518 | JGI IMG/M metagenome (GOLD analysis project Ga0315338, IMG submission 204518) | Ammonia-oxidizing marine archaeal communities from Monterey Bay, California, United States - ASW #8 | ecosystem: Environmental > Aquatic > Marine > Coastal | place: USA: California | collected...
TGCCGGTTGTGCCGCCGGTGTCGCCACCAGTGTCGCCGCCAGCCAAGGCATCAACGATTTGATCTGTAACGGGCTCAACCGGTGTGGCTGTTCCGATATCGTCAATCACACCAGCCAAGCTTTCAGCGAACACAGCAGGATCTGAGTTTTCCATCAGTGCATCTGTCAATGGATCCAGTGGTGTTTCAGGCGCATCACCACCCATTGCGGCACCAGCCAATGGATCAAGAACTGCGTCCAGCGGTGTGCCGGTTGTGCCGCCGGTGTCATCACCGCCACCCATTACGGCACCAGCCAATGGATCAAGAACTGCGTCCAGCGGTGTGCCGGTTGTGCCGCCGGTGTCGTCGCCGCCACCCATTACTGCATCGGCCAATGGATCAAGAACTGCGTCCAGCGGTGTGCCGGTTGTGCCGCCGGTGTCGTCGCCGCCACCCATTACTGCATCGGCCAATGGATCAAGAACTGCGTCCAGAGGTGTGCCGGTCGTGCCGCCATCTGCTGGGGGCTCTTCGCCGCCAGTTGTTGGCTCACCGCCAAGCAAGGTGCCCACAGTTGTAATCAGTCCAGCGCCAGGGCCAGCCATCTCTGCATTTTCGATGACTGCATCACCAGCATCAGAGATGCCTGATGACAGTGCAGAAACAACCATGTCTGATACAGCTGTTGTAACAGGATCCAACGGCGCGAGTGCGCTGTCTTCATTGGTCAAGTCTGTGGTGCCTTCACCGACCTCGTCCAGCGTGCCGGCCAATCCATTTGCACCACCTGATTCAGGATCGGTGCCCACTGCGGGTGCCAACAAATCAGAAGTCAGAGGGGCCAGCGGGCTTTCGTCCGCAGCCAGTGTCTCTCCAACACTGCTCAAACCGGATGCAACACCGTCGGTGCCGTCATTTTCACTAAAGCCCAGGGTTTGAGCCAATGGATCAACCAATGGATCCAAGGGGGTGTCTTCAGCACCTTCAGCAAGACCGTTAGACAGGTTGCTCACTGTGCCAACCAAGCCACCTTGATCGTTGGTGAAACCTTCTTGTGGTTGACCAACAGTTTCGGCCAGCAGGTTAGCCACGCCAGAAGGATCTTGTTCGGATACGCTTGCGATGCCATCCGACACGGTGGTCAGGCCATCAGCCACGGCACCGGTGACGGCTGTCAGTGGTGCAAGTGGGGTTTCTTCCAAGCCATCGTTCAGGGAATTCAGCCCGCCGATTAGGCCAGATGTCTCGGCATCGGCATCAGCATCAGCATCCGCGTCGGCATCAGCATCAGCATCAGCGTCGGCATCAGCGTCGGCATCAGCGTCGGCATCAGCGTCGGCATCAGCGTCGGCATCAGCGTCGGCATCAGCGTCAGCATCAGCATCAGCATCAGCATCAGCATCAGCATCAGCATCAGCATCAGCATCAGCATCAGCATCAGCATCAGCATCAGCATCAGCATCGGCATCGGCATCAGCATCAGCATCAGCATCAGCATCAGCATCAGCGTCGGCATCGCCGTCGTTGGGGTCTACGATCGTTGTTGTTGTGTCGTCGCCATCATCGCTCAGTGCCAGGGCACCAAGAGCTGCGCCGCCAATGGCTGCAGCAGTGCCAGCACCAGCGCTGCCGCCGGCCAGCAGACCTGCACCGACTAGTCCGGACATGGTGCCTTCGTACGGGGTTAGAATAGCGGAGCTGACTTCGTTGTCGATGTCATACAGCTCAACGCCTTCGCTCAGTGCAATGACTTCAGTGCGAGTTGCGCCATCAGCCACAGTTGAGGAAATTTCTTCAAGTTTCGCTGACGCATTGGGCGCGAGTTGCAGCAATGTGTCGCCGTGACCAGCAGATGTTGCTGGCATTAACACTTCGGCAGTTTGTGTGCCGGTGTTGGTGACCACGTCGTTCCACTTCAAGGCGTCGCCTTGGTTCAATGTCACAACCTGACCAGCGCGTTCAACTTGCAGGCCGCCTGCGGATTTGATGATGCCCACATCGGGGTTTGTATTTTCCATGTTTCGTTTTCCTTGGAGCTAGGGTTCGTTCAGGCAAATTTACTTCTATAGGCGTTTTACTCACAGGCGATTCGAATGGATTCAAGGATTTTCAGAAATCCACCTAAAAACTTTCAAATTGCTCGGGGTTTTTATAATTTTTGTTAAATTTGTAGTGAATGTTTCTGTACAGCCTAGATTTGACGGGGCTTTTCGGTCAATTTTGTATGGTGATAATTTCGAAAAGGAATTGAGTTCACTGTGACGTCAATTCGCTTGAATAATCAGAATTTTCTCGGATAAGTCGCATGTGGGGCCCCAATTTTGGTGGGGGTAAACCATGTAATTATTCTAATAACGATAGGCGCACGAAGGTAAAACAGGGTTGTGTATGTAAATTCGTGAAAATTTCCAGTTTGTTTTCGACTAACTCTTCACGCGCTTGAATCAGGGATGTCACAGTACTGTTTTTCGCTGCTCGCAAGAACCACTAATTATCCACCTATGACGCAGTTTTTCTCAGTTCATGCTTTCAACTCAACACCATGGAAATGGATGGTATTGATGTGCATGCTTGTGTTTAACTCTGCGGTTTCGATTGCGCAAGACCAGGCTGTGGAAACTGAACCACCCAAGGTCAGTTTTGAAGTCGCTTCCGAATTTCGAGATTTGATCGACTCGTCTGCCCGGCAAGTATTGGCCACTGCACAGGTGAATGACAATGGCGATGCATGGCAATTGTTCCGTCGACTAAGGCCGGTGATTCGAGACGCTTTGGGAACCCAGGGTTATTTCTCGCCAAGCATTCAGCGCATTGTGGATGATCAAATTCCAGAAGACCAGGCACCGGAATTAAAAATCAAGATTGAGCAAGGCACGCAAAGCAAAGTCGTGTCTGTGGACATTGAATTTGACGGCGAAATCAATGAAGACGAGTTTGCTGACCGCCGCGAACGATTGAAAACTTTGTGGCTTCTTGGTGTGAACCAGCCTTTCAATCAATCTGAATGGAGTGCGAGCAAAGACAATTTGTTGCGCGATCTGCTGGCCAAAGATTTCGCAGCGGCGACACTGTCTGAAAGTCTTGCGAATGTGGACCCTGAGAAAAATACCGTTGAGCTTCGCGTGGTTTATGACAGTGGGCCGGTATTTACTTTTGGCGAATTGCAAATACAAGGCCTGGAAAAATATCCCGGTGATCTTGTTTCCCGTTACAACACCATTCGTCCGGGCGATCGATACGAGCAGGAACGTCTGCTTGAACTTCTCGCTGATTTGCAAGGTACGACTTACTTTTCTTCAGTTGATGTAAAAATTGACGCGGACGATCGGCAGCCTGTGAATGTGCCAATCGAGGTTACCGTGCTTGAAAGTGACAGCAAGCGACTTGGCCTTGGTGCAGGCTATAGTTCGAACGCCGGTTTCAGAACTGAGGCAACCTACCAGTTCAACAACTTGTTCAACCGCGCTTATTCACTGGTCACTGGCGTGCGGGTTGAACAAAAGCGCCAGTCTGCTTACGCAGACGTGTTCTTGCCCCCCTCGGAACGCGGCGTGACTGATTCAGTGGGCGTGGCGTTTGATCACCAGGAAATATCAAACCTTGAAGTGGATCGTTCGTCCATCGGTGCCATTCGTGAATACAACAAAGGCATGAATGACTATCGCCTGGGCTTGAACTTTCAGCTTGAAGAACGTTCCGCGCTGGGCGTGAACTTTGGTGCCACGCAAGCGTTGGTGGCCAGTTCTTCAATCACGCGCAACGCAGTGGACGATCGCCTGAATCCAACTGAAGGTTACATTGCATTCGGACAGCTTGCGGTGGCTTTCGAGCAGTTTGCATCGGATCAAGACTTTGTCCGCCTTTACGGGCGCGCTCAAAAATTCTGGTCTCCTTCTCGTGAGAATGTTTTTTCCGCGCGTTTCGAAGCCGGTACTGTAGTTGCCAGTGCGAGGCGAGATATCCCTCAGGATTTCCTGTTCCGCGCCGGTGGTACCAACAGTTTGCGCGGCTTCAATTTTCTGGATTTGGGTGTGCTGGATCAAGGTGTGTTGGTGGGTGGTCGGCGGATCATGATTGGCAGTCTGGAGTACACACGCTGGTTCGATGGCGGACCCCTGGGTGCCGCTGTGTTTACTGATGTGGGTGATGTGTCTGACAACTGGAGCGAGTTCGACCCACAGCCAGCAGTCGGTTTGGGTATTCGTTATAAAACGCCCGCGGGCCCGATCGCATTCGATGTTGCGAAAGCAGCCGATCAAAAAAGACCACGCATTCACTTTGCGCTGGGGGTGGCATTTTGAAGCGCATTTTGATCGCGGTCTCACTGTTGGCGTTTGCTGTCGCGGCGGTTCTGGTCTCGTCGTCGTATTGGTTGATCAAGACCGAGCAAGGGCTACAATTCGCAGTTGCGAAGGCTGAGCAATGGCTGGGGAATAACACCTCCCAGCAACTCAAGGTTAATAACGTTCAAGGTACTTTGTGGCAGGGGCTGTCCATTGAATCGCTGACATGGCAAGACGGTGACAAATCCGTTGAGGCGCGCAAAGTTCAACTCAAAATGACCTTGAATTCCCTGTTTGATCGCGACCTTGTAATCAACACCATTGCGGCCGAGTCAATTCGAATGCAGTTTCCCCCCACGCAAGAGGAGGACGAGCCTTTCAATTTGCCAGAGCGCGTCGAGTTCTCTGTTGATGTGGATTTACAGGAATTGAAGGTCGGACAGCTGGTTTTCAATGCACTTGAATTCAACCGCATTGAAGGCAGGGCCCGCGTTGAAGCGGGTCAACTTGAGATTGAACGATTCGCGCTTAATACCCAGGAAACCGACATCGAATCGACGCTGAACATGGCGCTCGAGAGGCCCTATTTGTTGAAGGGTTTGGTGAATGCTCAGCGCGGGTTTGACGATGTGTTGCTTGATGCAAAACTGCAAGCGAATGGCTCACTTGAAAGGCTCGAGTTGACATTGAATGCCCTGGGTTCCAACCAAAGTCGCAACGAGGTCACACAAAGCGCCCAAGCAGAGGCGGTGGTCACTTTGTTCAAGCCCGGTCTGGTTGAAACAGTAGATCTTCTGGCCGATGGTTTTGATCCGTCACAATGGGTTGATGGTGCCCCACGTGCGTCATTGAACGTTCAGGCCAGTGTGAAGCCAAATGCCGACTTTTCGCAAAGCGTAGGTGATGTGTCCATTCAAAATGCGAGTCCCCGTTCTGTGCAGTCGAATGGATTGCCGTTTTCGAATGCGAAAGCCCGATTCGAGCTGGCCTTGACAGATCAACAACCCAAACAGTTCGATGTGTGGGTTGATGCGCTAACTTTCGCCGACGGCAGGCGAAAGGCCGGCGACGCAAATGCGGTGCTTCACTGGCGTGCACCCGAGCCTTTGGAGGATGGCAAGCCCAATCCAGATCTATTGGCCGGTGATGCAGATTTCAAGATTGAAACCCGGAATCTTGATGCTTCAGTGTTTGCCAGTTTGCCGCAACAGCTTGCAATTACATCGAATATACAAGGCACAAAAAACGGCGACATGGTGCGTGTGAATTCGTTGACGGTTCGCGATCGCGCTGCGGTACTTCAAGGCAAGCTGTCGGCAGGCCTTGGCGGCAAAATGCCATTGGACCTACAGTTGAAAATGACCGCCATCAATCCGGGTAATTACATTGCCGACTCGGGCCCTCTGTTGCAAGGCAATCTGAATGGTGATGTATTTTTCAAAGGCGAATTGGCACCCAGTGGGAACAAGAATTCAATCGATCCTTTTGGCGAACTTCGATTGAGTCTGGACAATTCAACCCTGGCCAATGCGCCATTGATATTGAATGCGCAAGCCACTGGCGGTTCAAGCAGGTTGACCAATGTTTTGCTCGATTTGAATGTGCTGGGCAATACTGCTTTTGCGAAAGGCAGTTATGGCACCGCCGCTGATTTTGTGGAGATCGACCTGAATCTGGATGAACTCAATCGCCTTGGCAAATTGATTCAAATGAATTTGGGTGGCACTGCGCGCGTGAAAGGAAAATTGCGCGGTATTCAAGGCGATTTTTCAGGCGATGGGAATGTCGACATCCGTCAGTTAAAGCTGGACAAGGCTTTGCAGATCGAACAGGTTTCCGGCGATTTTTCGCTTGGGTCTGCACCCACTTCACCTTGGACAGGCGACATTCTGATCAGCAGGGTGAAGGCACCGGACGCCTTGGCGAATACGCTCGATGAAATGAAGTTAACCTTGCGTGGCGTGCGCAATGAGCATGAACTGAAAGGCGAGTTTTCAAGCGGTCTGCAGCCTTTTAGCCGTTTGCGACCCCTGAAGGGTGAGTTCGCATTGAAGGGCGGTGTTCGGGCACTTCAGAGACCTGTCAACTCAACAGCTTGGCAAGGCGCGATTACTGCGCTGAAAGTCGAGGGCATGTGGCTGCCTGCGCGCAGTTTTACGTTACAGAACGATGCTCCGCTGACCTTGGCGGGGGGCTATGTGGAGTTGTTGAACCTGGTGATCAAGGGTGAAGACACTTCGCTGATTCGAAACACCGTGTTGCGGATAGTCAATCGTGAAGTGCTTATCGAGGGCGATATGCCGCAGTTTTCATTCCCGCGACTGTCTCCGATCCTGCGCAAACAACTGACTGTTGAACCCAGGGACCTGATCGCGAAAGTACAGTGGCGTTACTTCGCGAATCCCGGCAAAGTGGATGGGCATGTGGATGTAACCCATGTGTCCGGTGGATTGCAGATACTTGAAGATTCGCAGATTGATGTGGACATACGCACCTTGCTGGCTCGCCTTGATTTCAACCGGGAAGCGGTCAGTTTGAATCTTGATATTCAAGCCGATGAATTTGGCACAGTGAATGCCAATCTGCGTGTGCCGGTTGAGCAAAACACCGAAACGAAATCATGGGGCATTGCTGGCAACGAAACCATGGAAGGTGCAGTTGCCGCAGGATTCACAGAACTGAACTGGCTTGGCCCGATGATCAGTGGCGGCATTCGCACCAGCGGTACAGGGCAGGTGGCCATGGCCATTGGCGGCACAGCCAACAACCCGGATGTTCAGGGCCGGTTGTTTGGCATGGGTTTGAATGTGTTTCAGCTTGATCAGGGTGTTCGGCTTGAAGAAGGCAATGTGGTGGTGGATTTCACCACTGACAAAGCCAGCATCGATACTTTCGAGTTCACGGTGTACAACCGCAGAGCGCCACGCCGATACCTCGAACAGTTGGGCCCCTTGATTCAAGGCAACGGAAAGATCACAGCCAGTGGTCAATGGAACTTGACTGGGCGCGACGGGGAAATCAAGTTGAACATGGACAAGGTGCCCTTGTTACAGCGACCTGACCGGTGGTTGAAAGTGGACTCGAACGTGTTGGTGCAGCAACCCACCGTTGAAGGAGAACCCCTGAAAATTCGGGGTGAGCTGAATGTGTTGGGTGCGTATTTTGAAATGCCAGAAAGTGGACCGCAAACCCTGAGTGAAGATGTATTCATTCAGGGGCGTAGCGAAATCGCAGGCCCCGGCTTGCCCATTGACCTGCAGGTGCGTGCAAATTTGGGCGATCTGTTTTTTGTCAATGCAGAGGGCTTGAGAACCCGACTTGAAGGCGGATTGCGACTGGTCATGCTCGACGGTGTGGGTGGCAGTGGGCAACGTCGCTCAGGCCGGCGCTTGATCGCAACAGGAACCATCCAAACCGTAGACGGTACTTACAGGGCGTATGGACAAGACCTGTCGATCGACCGGGGGGTGGTGAATTTTCAGGGGCCTATCGACAACCCGGGTCTGAATATTCGAGCGGTACGCAAAGGGGTTGCCGTGGAAGCGGGTGTTGAGGTAACTGGCACGGCACAACGACCGCGCGTGGCGCTGGTCAGTGAACCTGCCGTGCCTGATTCAGAAAAATTGTCGTGGATGATCCTCGGGCGCGGTAGCGGTTCTGGTGATCGCGACGCCACTTTGCTGTTGACAGCGGCCGCTGCAATATTCGGTGATGACGATGAAAGTACCACGCGTAAAATAGCCAGATCAGTTGGTATCGACGAGCTGAACCTGAGTACAGGTTCGTTGACTGCAGCCGATTCGCGTGCCGTGGGTAGCAAGGTTGCGATTGCCCCCGGTGCAGATGCATCTGCCAGCATTGTGGGTTCCGACGACCCATTGCTTTCACAACGTATCGTGTCATTGGGCAAGCGCCTGAGCGAAAAGGTTTATCTGAGTTTTGACCAATCGGTAACCACTGCTGCCAGTATTTTCAAACTGAATTACCAGTATTCAAGGCAACTCAGCTTCATCGCCAGAACTGGCGCGGACAATGCGGTGGACGCGCTTTACCAGTTGTCGTTTGATTAACCCAGGCGAAACGCCGAATGTGATTTGTTGAAATGGACGTTTAAAAAAACATGACCGCTGTTCAAAGTGCAATTTCACTGCTGACCCTGTTTGACTGGATCGCTGTGGCTTTCTTCGTGATCTGTTTCCGGGGTTACAACTATGTGTTCGATGGTCGAACCCGTTTCGGGCGACGGGGGCTTTCTCAAAAAACCCATGAGTTCAGAAAACTTTGGGCCCGTGAAATGCTGGGTCGCAGCAACCGGGTTGGCGACACCGCGCTGATCGGTAACTTGGTAAACAGCGTGACCTTCTACGCCAACACCACCATTTACATTATTGCCGGTTTGTTCGCTCTTCTGGGTACGCTGGATCAATTGGTAAACATCACTTCCGACTTGCCTTTTAGCCGAGAGGTGAGCCGTGGTTTGATGGAAATCAAAGTGCTGTTGGTGCTGGCAGTATTTGTGGTTGCTTACTTTAAGTTCACCTGGAGTTTGCGCCAGTTCAATTTGTTGACCATTTTGGTGGGCGCAGCGCCCGATGGCAATCCTGACAAGGATTACAACGAATCGTATGTGTCGCGCATGGCGCGAATCAACAGCCTGGCTGGCGACGAATTCAACCGGGGATTGCGCAGTTATTACTTCGGGATTGCCTCAGTGACCTGGATGATTCACCCGGGCTTGTTGATGGCATTCAGTGCGCTGATTGTATTTGTGTTGATCCGCAGGGACTTCTATTCAGAAGCCCTGGAGATCATGTCGAAATAATAAATTAATCGTGATCGTGAATTACCAACTGCTGGTTTCACGTTCAGGGCTTGCGCTGACTTTGTGAATGGTCAGGTCGGCACCGTTGAATTCTTCTTCCTCATTCAAGCGAATGCCCACGGTGACTTTCAGCAAGCCATACACCACGAAGCCACCCAGCAAAGCGAATGCAACGCCCGCCAATGTGCCAATCAATTGGCTCATGAATGACACGCCACCCATGCCGCCCAGTGCCTGTTGACCAAACACACCAGCAGCGATACCGCCAAATGCGCCGCAAATGCCGTGCAATGGCCACACGCCCAATACATCGTCAACTTTCAAGCGGTTTTGGGTGAAGGTGAACATGTACACAAACAGCACGCCGGCAATTGAGCCCACAGCGAGCGAACCCAGCGGGTGCATGATATTGCTGCCAGCACACACTGCAACAAGACCAGCCAAGGGGCCGTTGTAGGCAAAGCCAGGGTCGTTGCGGCCTGCCAGTAAAGCACCCAAGGTGCCGCCCACCATGGCCATCAGGCTGTTCACGGCCACAAGGCCTGAAATACCTTCAATTTTCTGGGCACTCATCACATTGAAGCCAAACCAGCCCACTGCAAGTACCCAGCTGCCCAGCGCAAGGAAAGGGATCGATGAGGGCGGGTGAGAACTGATTCGCCCGTCTTTGGTGTAGCGTCCACGGCGTGAACCTAGCAACAATACGGCAGCCAGGGCAATCCACCCACCCACTGCATGAACCACCACGCTGCCTGCGAAGTCCATGAAAGGCGCACCGAAGCTGGCGGTCAACCATTCTTGAAAGCCATAGTTGCCGTTCCAGACCATGCCTTCAAAGACTGGGTAGATCAAGCCCACCAACGCTGCAGTGGCCACCAACTGGGGTACAAAGCGCGCGCGTTCGGCAATGCCACCGGACACAATTGCGGGAATGGCGGCAGCAAACGTGAGCAGGAAGAAGAACTTCACAAGGGCGTAGCCATTGCCTTCGTTCAAAATGGTGGCGGGCTCATAAAAACCGATGCCATATGCAATCGCGTAGCCAATGAAGAAATAGCTGACTGTGCTGACTGCGAAGTCAGCGAGAATTTTGACAAGTGCATTGACCTGGTTCTTGTGGCGCACTGTGCCCACTTCCAGAAATGCAAAACCGGCGTGCATTGCAAGCACCATGATGGCGCCTAGAAGCACAAAAAGAGTGTCCAGTGCGAGAGTAATTTGTTCCATTTTGGTGAATTTTCAGGTTTGTGGTTGAAAGTGGGGCATTAATTGCAAAAATAGTGCCCGCTTTTCAAGCTGAATTTGCACTTATATGGTGCGAATTGAATATTGAACCGGAAGTTCAGGGGCGGATCTCGAGTTGGCGTGGTGCCGCCAAAAGCACTTGGGACTTTTTTTCTTCGTCTCGTCGCATAGAGTCTGGTATCGGCAGCTTCGTGAGTCCGCTCCAGAAATTTGGCAAAAAACTTGGCGCTGTGGGCCGATGGGCCACCACCCCGCGAAGTGAGCTGACCTGCTCGATACATTTTTCAAGGTCGATTACAGGTTGTTTCAGTAAACCTTGCAGATCGGCATGGGGGTGAATCAGCCCGATCTTCTGGCAGTTTTGCAGTACATGCAGGGCGATGTCTTTCTGTGGCTTCAAACACACCGTGGTGTAGTCTTCGTTGAACTCCAGGCAATGTTCAAGTTCAATGCCCTGGCCGAATTCCGCTTCAATCGCTTGCCGCAAAGGCTCAGTTTTTAACTGCTCGCTTGGCATGCCTTTTGTTAGTCCATTGTCTGTGAGTTTGCCAAACGATTGCGCAATCTGCTCAGCCACCGTGTTGGCCAGCACCGCCGGTGTAATGGTTTGCTGCAGCAAGGCAGCTGCCATGTCACCGGCTTGGGTTTGATAGCGATCGGTGGCGTATTTGTCTTCAACCACGCTCAGGCCCCACTGATCTGCCACATGATTTTTCAATGCCTGAACATGGTGAATTTCAAGTGCCCGCGCCGAAGTCGCTTGCAGGCTTGGCGTGTCCTCGTGCTTGACCAGCTGTTGAAGGTGTTGCTCCACCAAAGTATTTTTCGCGCGGGTCAATACGCCGGCAAGGCCAGTTTGCAGGCTGCACAGGGTTTGCGTACTTTCAAGAATGTTCAGTGTTTCACCTTCGCCGCACACACCCAGGCCTTGCGCCAATGTAAGTGCACAAGACAGTTTTTTGTCTGCTGGAATATTCGGATTTTTAAGTTGTTGTGCAAACAGGTTTAGATTGCGTCGGCTCTCATTAATCACCAGCGCTGAAAGTTTGTCGGCATTGCAATTCACGCGGGTGTGAAGAAAGTCGTTCAGGTTGCCAAGGGCTTGCTGGCGTTGCGCACCGGTTGTTGCATGTTGGCCCAGAAACTGCTGAATATTCTTGATGGCCGAATTAAGTTGGGATGTGTAGGCAAGCCGCTGTTCCGGGGATTGTTTGAATGCTGCCCAAGCCGCGCTGCCTGGAGCGATTGCAGGCAGCTCTGAGCCAGCCGCATCAGTGTGCGGGGCTTGAGTCGCTTGAGTGGCTAGTTTGTTCCAGCCAGCTGCATTGAAACCTTCAACAGAATTCGACATGCGTACATTGGTAGCTAAATTTAAATTGAGTGGTTTCTTAAGATTTAAGGTTCCATGTCAGGCGGCTTTTAGTTTGCTTTCAATGCGCCCCACAGAATGCCAAACAAGTCATCGAACTGGTCGATCAAGCGATTGCTTTCCTTGCGCAAAAAATGCATTTGCGCGACGCGGCCAAACACACCCATGAACACGTCCAAAAGCATTTTGCTCGACACCGTGTCGTTAAACACACCTTTGTGCTGACCCTCTTTTAGCATGCCCAGAAAGGCCCCCATCAATTCCGGACTTTCATACACTGGCAGATCTTGGTAACGACTCGCCGGAATGGACACAGTCAGTAGCAGAATCACTTTTGGATGTTTGTCAAAATAATCCAGCATCACCCACAGGGTTTTGCGAAGGCGCTCGCGATAGTCTTCAATGCCTTCCAGATGGTCGATCATTCGATTGGCCAAACGGCTGAGTGTGGCGTCCAGTACGTACGCCACCAATTGTTCCTTGCTGCCAAAGTATTTATAAATGGTTTGCAGTGAAACATTGGCGGTTCGCGCCACTTCAATTAACGGCACATTGTTGAAATCATGCAGTGTGAACAATTCAAGGACCGCATTCTCAATTCGTTCCAAAGTGGTTTTCCGCATGTTGGCCGGGTTGGCGTTCACTTCGGTTTTATTGGTGCCTGTGGCATGGTTCATAGTGACCGGACCTACTTTGTGCGGGTTCAATGGGGTGAATCAAAAAGTGAATCATCTGGTGCTAATGTTGGTTCCGTCAAATACGGAACCTGATTCAATGCGAACCACTGTCAATCTCGATGATGAATTATTAACCAAAGCCCGGCAGCTATCGGGCCTTGGTGAACGAAATGAACTACTGCGAGAGGCTTTGCGCGCCCTGATACAACGCGAAAGCGCACGCAGGTTGGCCCTGCTTGGCGGCAGTCAGCCTGAGCTCAAGAATGTTCCTCGCCGGCAGTGGCAACTGTGAAGGTGCTGGTTGACACCACCGTATGGGTGGATCATTTTCATCAGACCGAACCGCAACTGGTTCGCCTGTTGAACGAGGGCAATGTGCTGGGACACCCCTTTGTGTTGGGTGAAATGGCACTGGCCAACTTAAACGGCACTGAAGACCGTGAACACATTTTGCACTGGATGGCCGATTTGCAACCCGCAATACTGGCCTCGCCTTCAGAGGTACTGGAATTGGTCGAACTGCGCCAATTGCACTCTGAGGGTTTGGGATATGTGGATACACACCTGTTGGCCTCAGCGTTGTTGTCCCCTGGCACCACGCTGTGGACCCGCGACATTCAACTGTTGCGCATGGTGAAAGAACTGGGGCTACAGCCGCCCATTCAAGACCGGTTTTTCATGCACGACTCGGTCATGCCCTATGCCGATGAGCACAAACGGTAAGCGAAATTACCATATTCATAGAGGCGCTACTCTAAAGTAACTTCTTGGGTTGATTGTGCGTTTGCACATCGCCATTCTGGATCGTGAGCAATTCACCGAAGCTAGGGTAATTTCGATTACCGTATCCAGAATAACCAGGAGGCACAGATGCCATCGGCACTGATATTTGACGCAGTAAGAACCCCACGGGGCAAAGGTAAAAAAGACGGTAGCCTGCACCAGGCCACGCCAGTTTGGTTGCTGAACAACCTTCTGACCGCTTTGCAGCAGCGCAATGATCTCGACACCAGCCTGGTGGACGACGTGGTGCTGGGTTGCGTAACCCCAGTGGGCGAGCAGGGCGCGGACATTGCGCGCACTGCCGTGCTGGATGCCGGTTGGGCTGAAACAGTGGCGGGTGTTACCCAGTCGCGTTTCTGTGCTTCAGGCCTTGAGTCAGTGAATCTGGCTGCTGCGAAAGTGGGCAGCGGCCTTGAAGACATGGTGGTTGCCGGTGGCGTTGAAAGCATGAGCCGCTGGACCATGGGCAGTGATGGCGGCGCGTGGTTCATGGACCCCCGCATCAACGACAAACTCGGTTTCATCCCCCAGGGTATTTCCGCTGACCTGATCGGCACGCTGGAAGGCTTTAGCCGCACCGATGTAGACACCTACGCGGTTGAAAGCCAGCGCCGTGCCGCCAAGGCTCAAGCCGAAGGTCGTTTCAACAAAAGCCGCGTGCCTGTGAAAGACCTCAATGGTTTGATCATGCTCGACCACGACGAGTTCATTCGTGGAAACGCCACGGTCGAAAGCCTGGCCAGCTTGCAGCCTTCTTTTGCGATGATGGGCAGCATGGGCTTCAACGCAACGGCTTTGCGCAAGTACACCACCGTTGAAAGCATCAACCACATTCACCATGCGGGCAATTCTTCCGGCATCGTGGACGGCGCAGCTTTGGTGTTGGTGGGTAGTGAAGAAGCGGGCCGCAAGGCTGGTTTGAAGCCACGCGCACGCATTCGCGCCGCCGCGGTAATCGGTTCCGAGCCCACCATCATGCTGACTGGCCCAACGCCAGCATGTTTGAAGGCGCTGCAAAAAGCGGGCTTGAAGGCATCCGACATCGATTTGTGGGAAATCAACGAAGCCTTCGCGGTGGTGCCCATGCAAACCGCGCGCAACCTGGGCGTTAGCCTGGACCGCGTGAACGTGAACGGCGGATCTATCGCCATGGGCCACCCACTGGGTGCAACCGGCGCAATCATTCTCGGTACTTTGCTCGATGAACTTGAGCGGCAAGACAAAACCCTGGGCCTGGCCACACTGTGTGTGGGCGGCGGCATGGGTATTGCCACCATCATCGAACGCATTTAATTGACCGAAGGAGAAACAACAATGAGTGCAGTGAAATTTGAACTCGGTCAGGATGGCATCGCAGTGGTAACACTGGACATGCCAGGCCGTTCCATGAACGTACTGAACGAAGAACTGATGGGCCCCTTTGCGGAAGCCCTGACCCGCATTGAAACCGATGCAGCCGTGAAAGGCGTGGTGCTGACTTCTGGCAAGCCCGAGTTTTTGGCTGGTGCCGACCTGGACACGGTGTACAAAATTACCGACCCACAACAAGCCTTTGATTTGGCGGAAGCCTTCAAAACCTTGTTGCGCCGTATGGAAAAGTGCGAGAAGCCAATTGTCTGCGCTTTGAATGGCACCGCATTGGGTGGCGGCTTGGAACTGGCCATGGCCTGTAACCACCGCGTTGCACTGAACAACCCCAAAGCCAAGTTCGGTTTGCCCGAAGTGAAGCTGGGCCTGTTGCCAGGCGGCGGTGGTACACAACGTTTGCCCCGCATGATCGGCATTCAGGGCGCGCTGGAAATGATGACTCAAGGCACCGAGCTGCGCGTTGAACAGGCTGTGAAGAAAGGCATCATTCAAGACACAGCAGATTCAGTTGAAGAAATGATTGCCAAGGCCAAAGCCTGGGCAGTGGCCAACCCCAAGGCTTTGCAGCCCTGGGATGTGAAGGGCTTCAAATTCCCCGGTGGCGATTCCAAGCACCCAGCCATTGCGCAAATTTGGGCAATTGCACCCAGCATGGCCAACGCCAAGGCATTTGGTAACTACCCAGCGCTGACGCACATTGCCAGCTGCGTATTCGAGGGCGGTATTACCGACATCGACACTGGCTTGAAAGTGGAAAGCCGTTACTTCGCTGCTTGCGTGTTGTCGCAAGAAAGCAAGAACATGATGAACACGCTGTGGTATCAGCTCAACAGCATCAAGAAAGGCCAGAGCCGCCCAAGCGCACCTGCAAAAAGCAAGGTCAAGAAAATTGGCGTGCTCGGTGCAGGCATGATGGGTGCCGGCATTGCGTATGTGTCTGCGAAAGTGGGCATTGAAGTGGTGTTGATCGACGCCACACAAGAAGGCGCCGACAAAGGCAAGGCTTACAGCACGAATTTGCTCGACAAAGCCATTGCCAAGAAGCGCAGCACGCCTGAAAAGAAAGAAGCACTGTTGGGTTTGATCACCGCCACCACCGACTATTCCAAGCTGGAAGGTGCAGATTTGGTGATTGAAGCCGTGTTCGAAGACCGCGCCGTGAAAGCCGATGTAACCGCCAAAGCAGAAGCGGTTATTCCAGCAACAGCCGTGTACGCATCCAACACATCAACCTTGCCAATCACTGGCTTGGCCGAGGCTTCCAAGCGCCCCAACCAGTTTATCGGTTTGCACTTCTTCAGCCCCGTGGACAAAATGCCGCTGGTCGAAATCATCATGGGTGCAAAAACCGACGATGAAACACTGGCCAAGGGCTTCGACTATGTTCAGCAAATCGGTAAAACACCGATTGTTGTGAACGACAGCCGTGGCTTCTTCACCAGCCGTGTGTTCGGTACCTTCCTGATGGAAGCTGCAGCCATGGTGGGCGAGGGCGTACACCCACGTTCCATCGAAATGGCGGGTCTGGAAGCCGGCATGCCCATGCCACCTTTAGCGCTGTACGACGAAGTGTCGCTCAGCTTGAGTTTGCTGATCATGAAGCAAACCAAGAAAGACATGGAAGCCGCCGGCCAAACTTTCCCCGAGCACCCAGGCTACAAAACACTGATTACAGTGGCTGAAAAGCATGGCCGCATCGGCAAGAAAGACGGCAAAGGCTTCTACGACTACACACCCGCAGGCAAAACCCTGTGGAAAGGTTTGAGCGAAGAATTCCCGCTGGCCAAAGAGCAGCCAAGCTCACAAGAAATCCAGGACCGCTTGATGTACATCCAGGCCAATGAAGCCGCACGCTGCTTGCAGGAAAAAGTGCTGCGTTCAGTGGCCGACGGCAACATCGGTTCCATTTTCGGTCTGGGATTTGCGCCATTCACCGGCGGCATGTTGCAGTTCATCAACGCCAAGGGCTTGCCCGAGTTTGTAAAGCGTTGTGAAGAATTGGCTGCCCGGTATGGCGAGCGTTTCAAGCCCGCCAGCATGCTGGTGGAAATGGCCGCTCAAGGCAAAAAGCTGGAAGACAATCTGGCGTAATTTTTACCCGGTGGGGCCGTTTGCTTTGTGCAGATGGCCCCGCATTGTTTGACGAAAACAGGAGCAGTAACCATGGTATTCAAAGCAATCATGAATGGCTTGATCAAAGCCAAAGCCATGCCGCAAATTTCGCCGACCGAGCGCCAGGCGCTTGAAGCAGGCACGGTGTGGATCGACGGGCAGGTTTTTTCCGGCAAGCCCGACTTTGCAAAAATGTTTGCCGAGCCCTATTCGAAATTGAGCCAGCGTGAGCGCGAGTTCATCGACGGCCCCGTGCAGCAGTTGTGCGAAATGTGTGATGCGCATGAAATTGCGACAACCCGCATTATTCCGAAAAAGGCAGTCGACTTTTTGGCTTCTGCCGGTTTTTATTCCTTCCTGATTCCGCAAAAGTTTGGTGGCCTGGAATTCTCTGCCAACGCCATTTCAACCATCATGGCGATGATCACGTCGCACAGCCCATTGCTGTCGACCTTGGTGGTGATTCCCAACAGCTTGGGCGCGGCCGAATTGATCAAGCACTACGGCACACAAGCGCAGAAAGAACATTACCTGCCACGCCTGGCCACTGGTGAATACCTGCCCTGTTTCGGTTTGACCGAACCCACCGCAGGATCCGATGCTGCTTCAATTCTGGCGCGTGGTGTGGTGTTTAAAAACGCAGAAGGCAAGGTTCAAATCAAACTGAACTTCCGCAAGCGCTACATCACTTTGGCACCTGTGGCCAACCTGATTTCTTTGGCCTTCAAACTGCACGACCCGGATAACCTGTTGGGCAAAGGCGCTGAGCCTGGCATTACAGTGGGCCTGGTTCACCGTGGCATTCCTGGTCTGGAAATGGGCAAGCACCACCAGCCGATTGGTGATGCGTTCTACAACGGCCCCATTATCGGTCGCGATGTAGTCATTGACGCCGACGAAATTATTGGTGGTACTGAATGTGCCGGCCAGGGCTGGCGCATGTTGATGGAACAGCTGGCCGGTGGTCGCGCAGTCTCCTTGCCTGCTGGTGCGGTGGGTGGCGTGCGTGCAGCAGCGGCTGCTTCAGGCGCATACGCCCGTGTTCGCCAACAGTTCGGCATGCCGATTGCTGAAATGGAAGGCATTCAGGAAAAGCTGGCCGAAATTGCAGCCATGGCTTACCTCAGTGAAGCGGCACGCGTGTATGCAGTGAGTGCATTGGACAACAACGAGCAGCCCCCAGTGGTTTCAGCTGTGTGGAAAGCCTACCTCACCGAGCTTTCACGTGAACAGGCGAAGAATGCCATGGACGTGATGGCGGGTGCCGGCGTAATGCAAGGCCCCAACAACGTCATCGGCCGCGGCTACTGTTCAGCCCCGGTTGCCATTACTGTTGAAGGCGCGAACATCATGACCCGTTCGCTGATTACCTTTGGTCAAGGTGCTGTGCGTTGCCACCCCTATGCATTCAAAATTGCGAATGCTCTGGAAGCCAATGACCTGCCCACCTTCAGCACTGCGCTGAAAGGCTGGATTGGTCACATGGTTGTCAACACGGGTCGCTTGGTGGGCTTGACCTTGACTCGTGGTTACATGGCCAGCACACCGAAGATTGATGGCGTTACACCTTACCTGCGCAAGCTGGCTTGGGCGTCTTCACGCTATTCATTCCTGACCGACATGGCACTGATCACCGTGGGTGGCAAGTTGAAAGCCCGCCAGCAACTGACCGGCCATTTCGCCGATGCTTTGGGCTGGCAACTGCTGGCCATTTCAACCATTCGCCGCTACGTGGCTGAAGGTGAAATCAAGGAAGACTTGCCACTGGTGCAGTACGCTTGCGAATACGCATTGGCGAAAGTGCAAAAAGCATTCGAATCCATCTATTCCAACTTTGGCAACAACTCAGTGGGCTTTTTGCTGCGCACCGTGGGCTATTTCAGCTTGCGCGTGAATCCGATTGTTGGCTCTGGTCTGGATCGTTTGGTACCCACTGTGGCCAAAACAATCACCAAGAGTGGCGCACAGTTAGGCCGTATCACGGGTGATTTGTACATGCCCAAGTTCAACCTGGCCGACATGGACAGCGATGAAGTGCTGGCCCAAACCACAGGCGTGAAGCGCTTGATGGCAGCCTTCCAGGCCGTACAAGAAGCTGAAGTGGTGCAAATGAAAGTGATCCAGGCGCGTCGCTCGAAGTTGGTGGACAAGGGTTCTGTGCAGGAAATGGCAGAAGCCGCATTGGCCAAAGGCATTATTACAGCGGCTGACAAAAAGTTGCTGGACCGTGCCAACCGCATCAGCCTGGAAGCCATCATGGTGGACGAGTTCACACCGCAAGAATTCTTCGGTGATGAATCGGTGACTTACGCACCAGGTTTTGAATGTGCAAACGTACCCAATGTTGGGCATGCCGCACCCGTTGAAAAACTGCGAGTGGTTGCTTAAACATTCCGGGTCATTGGAAGTAAATGAAACCCTCCCTGTGACCAGGGGGGGTTTATCGCTCGTTGACCAGCGCTCGATAATGTTCAGCCGTGCGCCCAAGGCCATCCTGAATCTGGGGTCTGGCCCCCAGGGTGATGAGCAATGTCTGCATGCCCACATCTTTCTTTTGAATTGCATAATGCAAGGCTGTTTTTCCGGCGAGCCTATTATCGCTGCGCAAGTTTATATTCGCCCCAGCTTGAACCAATAGCTGGACAAGTTGCGGTTGTGCCCGGATGACTGCTTTGTGAATTCGGGCTAAACCACTCCTATTTAAGTTGTCAAGCCCACCCGCCTGCTTGAACATTTCCACTGCCGCTTCAAGAAGATTGCACTCGATTGCATAGTCAATCGGCGTTCGGCCCGAGACATCTTTTCTGTCCAAATCCTTTGGTGTTGGCTCAAGGATTTGAATAAGTGAAATTATTTGTTTCCGGGTATCTTGCATGAGCTCGTCAGATCCATAAGAAGTTTTGACAAGAACTGAGTCCCATGCCAAATGCAATGAAAATTGGCCTGTCTTGAATCGGTCGGTGTATTTCAACAAAGTTTTCACCTTTTCTGGCTGAAGCGATTTGCATGCTCGGTTAACTGCAAATGACGATGGCGAATCATCTGAATCTTTAGCGCCATGCCGAAGAAAAAGTTTCAATAAATTGGTGCTTTCGGGTTCTGGCAGACCATTGTGCAATGCGTCGTGCCAAGTTCTTTGAGCTTTACCCCTGGATTGGTTGGGTAATGCCCCTTTCTCTAAAAGGAGCTTGCAGATGTTCAATGCCGTGTCCGGGTGTATAACTGGATAGTTATTTATTGCTTCCAGTGCATGATCCAGTGCGCTGAATTTGAGTCGATTGACATGATTTACATGGAAGTCTTTGTGGTTCAAAAGAACAGTCAGTGTCTTCAACGCGCGCGTAGACGCTGCCCTGCACACTGAATTTGCGCCCAAGGAGTCACAAAAATCCGACCCTCCACTGCTTATCCACTTCTCCGCAATACTGGCAGCAAAGTCGTCTGTGGTGTGCTCAATACAATAGTCAAGCAAGTTTTGGAAACCACGAATCTGGGTTTTCAAATCCGGGATAAGCGATATCAAGTATTCATTGGTTTTGGGGTGTTTTTGCGGATTAGTTTGATTTATTAAACCGTGAATTGCGGCTCCAGATTTTTCGTATTCATCGTTCGCGAATGTGTCGATGATCACTTTCAGGTTGTAGACATCTCCTTTTTCTGCATAAAAGGAAATCAATTTTTTCAAAGGCTGGGAATTCAGCGACATGCCTTGAGTAATGATTTTGAACACAGGTGAGTGCAGAATATTTGATCGGCCAGTCAAACACTCTGATTGAAGTGATGACCAATTTATGCTGGGCATGTCAGACGTCTTGATTCTTTTTAATGCGGTAGCTATTTGTTTGTCAGTGAAGTCGATGTTTGTGAGCACATCAATCACAGAACGAGCGGTGATCAATTCGCAGTTAGCCAGCAATTCGAAAGCACTCGCGAAACGAGGTGCCTCGTGTTCGTTTGCAATCGAACAAAGGTATGCCGCAGTAGCGATCGATTGAGGGTGTCTGTGTCCTGAAAAGAAAGGTGCAATTTTCTGGCTGTGATCAGGATGATTCAGGTAAGGTGCGGCAATAAAATTCGTTTGGGTATCCAGCTGGGGCGCTACGGCCTTTAATACCTTGAGTGCGTCATCGTTGCTCAAGTCGTCTATTTGTAGAAGTGCCCGCTCTGTAATTCCACTTGTTTTGAATTCAGTCCAGAACGATTTGTGCCAGTTGCACAGCGTGAGTTGATCAACGCCATTGAGCTGAAAGACTGTCGGTTTCAAGGCAGCACCGTATGGCAGGCTGCTTTCCTGTTCCAGCTTATGGCGAAGCGCCGCGACTAACAAGCTTGGCTCGTGATGCAACTCGAGCCGACTTTGTTCCAGCGGTTTGAACAGGGTGCTCAATTCCAGATTGCCGAAGCGCTGATCCAGCAAAGTCAACACGTGGCTTTCAACTTCGCTTGCATTGTTGCGTTGCTCTTCTGGCAGTTCGGACAAAGATTGTTTCAGCTCTTCCAGTGTGGCCCATGCGATATGGTCCACCGTGTTTGGATAACTAACTTGTTCGGCAAACCTGGACTCGATCCTTTGTATCTTGCGTAACGATACGCTGTCGTAATACTCCCTCCGGTTGGCGTAATGATCGTCAAATTCCTTGACTTGAAGTTGATGTTTTCCCTTCAACACGTCCATCCATGTTTTGACAATGTGAACTTCGTTGATTGTAAAATTAGCGAATTGATCAGAAATTCTACGCAACTCGTGAATTAAATGCTGTTTGCCAATTTCGACACGTGTACTTTCAACGCACTCAGCAAGGCTGGGTGGGAAAAGCGTATTGCGAATTTTTGTAGTCGCGTCTGCAATCTTCTGTAACAGGCCAGGCCCACAAACCAGCAATTCGCTTTCAAAGTCTTTGACGAGAGGCTCGCAATCCTGCAGGGCACCCGGTCGAAAGTCTTTTGGGTGATTCTGCGCATGCTGCAACATGGCAAGAATTTGCTTGAAGTAAAGGCACCCTTCTGAATAAAGGCCGAATAGGGCGGTCCCGTATTTCGGCCGTCCTGACGAAGGGTAGTCCAATTCCAGGTTTTTAATTAGTTTGGGATAATCCTCGCTGTGGTCTTTATTTTTGGGGCAAGGGCCACGAAAACGGCTTGTCTGCAATGCTGTTAAACACGCCTTCATTTCGTCGCTGAACGTCTTGAATTCATCGCTTCGCTGAAATTCCCGCAGGGCAAGCTGCAGTTTGTGGCTGTGCAAGATGCTCGAATCTTCTGGCATGTATTGCTTAAGTTCCGGGTGTTTTACAGTGGAAAGCAAGGCGTTGGCCCGCTCTGTTGGCGTGCGGGGAATCGATGCACTTGGTCTCGATGTCGACGTGCCCTGGTTGTTGCTGGGCCAATCAGGAGGAGGCTGGTTTCGATATATACACGGAAATCTGGGCATGGCTTATTCAGTAATTGCGTAAACCTTTGAGCTACAGAATTCATGCACTTGGTTCCAAATTTTTTGTACGAATCCGGCCTTGCCCGTGTTTATGTATAATTCAAACAAACGTTCGATTTATTCAAGGAGCCCGACCGTGTCCCCCATTCAAGACCCTACGCTACTCGAGGGCATCACTGTTCTTGACTTGTCCCGTAACCTGCCCGGCCCGGCCTGCGCCCTGATGCTGCAGGAACTCGGCGCAAACGTTGTGAAAATTGAACCACCGCATGGCGATGAAGCCCGTTCAATGCCCATGTTGTACCAGGCCTTGAACAGTAGCAAAACCATTGTGACCGCCGACTTTCGCACACCTGAAGGCATTGCGCTGTTGAAAGAACATGCGCAGAAAGTCGATGTACTGATCGAAGGATTTCGCCCCGGCGTGATGGCTGAAATGGGTTGCAGCTACGACACGCTGAAAGCGCTGAACCCGCGCCTGGTGATGTGCAGCATCACCGGTTACGGCCAAACTGGTGAAAAGGCCCGGCTGGCCGGGCATGACATTAACTTTCTGGCCGAAAGCGGCCTGTTGAGCCGCCTGCAAACTGCCGACGGCCAACTGGCCATGCCTGGCATGCAAATTGGCGATGTGTTCGGTGGAACCGCCATGGCAGCCATTGGTATATTGGCCGGTTTGCTAAAAGCACAGCGCACGGGTCAGGGCTGCTATGTCGATATCAGCATGACCCACTGCCTGGCACCCTTGAAGGTGTTGCCCGACGCCATGGCCCAAATGTGGCAGGCGCTGACTGGCAAGCCGATGCCCCATCAGGAAGACTTGCTCAGCGGTGGGCTGGCCTGTTACAACCTGTATCGCACTGCCGATGGGCACACCCTGGTGGTGGGCGCATTGGAGCACCGTTTCTGGAAACTGTTTGTGCAGGCCATTGGCAAGCTTGAATGGGCTGACATCCACTGGAGCAGGGGAGCCATGCCCGGTTCGCCCAAGGCCATGGAAATACGCACAGCACTAAGGGAACTCGTGGCCAGCCAACCTTTGGCGCACTGGAAGGCTGCACTTCAGGGGGCCGACTGCTGTGTGAACTGGGTAGAAACAACCGCTGCTTGAAGCAAACTTTTCGGAACCAACCACGGTTGGTGCAGCACTTAAAGGCATTGGCCTTTTGATTGTACCAACCGAGGTTCCAGTTGCCCAACTCCCCCATTGCCTCCCCCCGCCATTATTTGCCCATCGATAACACAGCAGTTGCAGGGCCTGGTGCTTCGGGCCCTTCACTGTCGGGGAAAGCCCTGCTGCAAAAGGCTTGTGCATATGTTTTTGAACCAGACCTTGACAATTTTACGCCAAATCGCGCTTTTGCCTCCGAGGAAGCACTTAAGCGCAGCACCTTGGCCAAGTTCATGGACAACCCAAGCTTCCGAGTTCTGGGCATTCAAACAGAAAACGCCCTTAAAGCATCTGGCCTTTTAAACCAGCCCGGCCAGCCGTGTCTCATGTCTGACATTACGATAAACAAATGCCTGAAAGACTGGGGCTTTACATCGCCAGTGAATAACCCGGAGCAAATCGACTTCAGCCTTTACGACTTGTATTTGTATGGTCTGCCCAACCTGGCCCGCGCTGTGGCGGTAGTTCGCGAACTGGGCACACAAACCACTGCGGTGGATGCCCTGGCGCAGGGTGAAATTCGGCAAGAGCTGCGCAACTTGTTTAACTATGGATTAACCCAGTGCATACCTGGGGTCATTCAAAACATTGAAACTGCCTGGAAAGAAATTTCGAATTGCGTGAGCCCGCCCGATCTGAAAGGTGAATTGAATAGACGGGCCGCGCAGGCGGCCACAGCGGTGTTAACCGAGCATGTTAATTTGAGGTTTTCCAACGATCAGTATTTCGAAGGCAATCAGATACACATGGTGCGGGCATTAACCAATGCACTGGCTGGAAAATATGGGTTGATACGCGTGGATGACAAGTACGCGGTGGAGTATTACGCTGAGGAAGTTCTGGCGTCAAGCGGTACTCGTCTGAATTCAGACCTCGACAAGGCCACGGCCCCGGAAGTTCTGTTGCGAAATCTTGCCTGTGATTTGATGAATCAAATGCGTCAGCGAATGCATGCCGAGGGCACTGATGACCCCAATCGAAATGCCGGCCTGGTGAATGGCATGGCTGAGAAACTTCGCAGACAGTACGTGCAGTGCTCACCCTACACCATTGGGAATGTGGACCCTGAGCTTGCGATTCCTACACAGCTTAGCAACAGTTTTGCCCCGCTGGCCATAGCCCTGCTTCGGCAAGCGCACAGGCAAGGTCTCGTCAAAATACAGGAAACCCAAGTGGAAATACCTTTGCCGGGGCTGCCTGGTTTGAACCTGTTGCGCGTGGGTAACCTGGTGTGTAGCAGCGAAAAAACAGGCGAGTTGGGCTGGTCTGATGCCTTGGTGCCCCTGACCCTGGATGCGCTTCTGCCTGCATCCGACTGGTTGAAAAACCAGCTGAAGATGCCTGACGACACAATTGACGAACACTGTTTGGCTGAGAAAAACCTCGGCTTGGCTGCGCTGATGGAGGCATGCCAAAACAGCAAGGGTGGAATTTGGGCCAGTGTGTGGGAAAGTGGCGGGCGAGAGATGACGGCTTATCAAGCAAAAGTCTTTCTGGATATCATGTCGGTTCAAACTCCAGAGCTTGCCAAATTTGTTGGGCGCGGTGAAATAAACAGTTACAGCCTGGGCATGATGTTGCTTACCGTCGCGAATATGAATGAGAGGCTGTTCAATCAGATTCCCACCGACAACATGCAAAAATGGCTGAATGACCTTGCGCCCAGGCTAACCCGGGATGCCAGGCATGTTGACCTGAAAGAGACCTTGGGTAAACAAATGTGCCCATATCAGTTTACCAAGTGCATGCCCCTTGCGCTGGCGGCCGTTCGGCTGGGTGTTCAGGTGAACTATCCGCAGTTGTCCTCGTATTTTGCTGTTGGCGACAGCGCAAAAATGGCTGTGCACGGCAAGCAATGGATCGAGCCCATGCTCAACCTTGCACGGCCCGATCAAAAAGTGCCTCTTGCAGAGGCCATGGTGCGGAACACATTATTCGAATTGGCCTCGAAAAGGGATGATGGGCAAATCGCTATTCTTGATGAGCTGGTTCAAAAAGGGGCGTGTGTTTTTACCAACCAGGAAAGTAGTTGGGAACACTTGTTAAACGCCGGTAAAGCCGAGGGGCTTCCTGCCGAGAATTTGAACAAGCTGTTGAATTGCGTGGCAATGCGTGCCTCCAAACTATGGCCACCCCAGGCTTTGTCTTTGCTTTTTAATGCGATTGAACATGACAAAGTGGCACCTGAAACTGTTCAGGCATGTTTGGCCTCGCCAAGCCTTAACTTGGTTTGTGAGACGCAGGGTACGGTACCTGGCCTTGAGCAGGCGCATAAAGATTACACAAGTACTGTCACAGCCCTGTTGAATCAACGCTGGTCTGAGAGTTTGAAGTTGGGATTTCAAGTGATCGGTACCTTCAAAGGAGCAGGTTTTCCTCAGATTGGTGACGCTCTGAAGGGCGCACTGAATGCGGCCTTTGAGTCTCTTTGCTTTGATGTGATTGAGTTTGCCTCGCAGTCGAAACTGATTCCGAAAGACTTTGTAGAGCAGCTGCTTGAGAAGGTCTGTTTAAGCGCAAATCTTGTCGACGTGGACGCAACTCGCATGGCAGGGTGTTTGCTGCAAGATCAATTTGCGCGATGGGACTCGGGCCATAAATGGGAGAAGACTTGGAGCAGGGCAATCACCGCTGTTCACCTAGACAAGCCCCAGCTGGCCACGTTATTGCTGAATCGGCTTGTAGGTCCAGATAACATGAACAAACTGGACGAGCATGGGTATGCAGAACTGCACTATTGCGCAAAAAACGACGACCACAAGCTGATTCGTGCCATGGTGGCAGCAGGCGCTGATATTAATATTAAGGCGAGTGCTATCCACAATGGAAAAACACCACTTCATTATGCAATTCGCGATAAAAAAGAGCGGGCCCGCAAGGCGCTGGTTGATCTGAAGGCAGACACCAACGTTCAAGATGATTGGGGCCGCAAACCCGGCGAAAGTGGGAAGCTGAGTGCAATGCTGCGCCGCATGCGCTGAAATAGGGCGAAGCTGACAACTTGCTGACTAATCGCCGCATTTGATGGTACATTTAGGGTTATTTACCTTACTTTAATAGCAAGAAAAGCCAAGCGTGCACGGGGCTGGAGACAATCAAGGGCTGGTTTCACCTGTACAGGGGTGGCTGCTCTTGCGGTTTGCCGGGTTCCTTTGCGCGTAAAGGCGACTTTGGAGACCCAATCAATGTCAGCACGTCCCGACGAGGCAGCCCCACAGGTGTCGCCTACCCAATTCAACGGTTTTGTCAGTAAAGAAGCGCAGGAGCTTTTCGAGTCGCATTACTGGACCAAAAGCTATCCACCCGGAGTTAGCGGTGACATGCCTCCCTTGCGCTACACCAGCATGCTGGAACTGGTGGCCGAATGCCTGAAAAAGTATGCAGACCGCCCTGCGTTTGTGTCTGCGGGTACTGAGTTTTCCTACAAACAGGTCGACGACATGTCTGACCAGTTTGCCGGGTATTTGAAATCCATCGGCGTGAAAGCAGGCGATGTAGTCGCTATCATGCTGCCCAATTGCGTGCAGTTCCCCGTGTGTTTTGTGGGTGCCATGAAGCTGGGCTGTACCCTGACCAACGTGAACCCCCTGTACACCGTGCGTGAATTGAATCACCAGTTGAAAGACTCCGGTGCGACCACCATTGTGGTGTTCGAGAATTTCGCCAACACCTTGCAGCAGTCGCTTGAAGGAACGAAGGTCAAGAACATTGTGATCACGCAGCTTGGCGATTTGCTGGGTGGTTTGAAAGGTTTGATCATCAACTTCGTGATGCGCAAGATCAAGAAGATGGTGCCTGCTTATAATCTGCCCCAGGCTGTGCCAATCAAGAAAGCACTGGCTGCCGGCCGTGGCGTGGCTTACCCCAAGCCCAATCCCCAGCTTGATGATGTGGCTTTGCTTCAGTACACCGGCGGCACCACGGGTGTATCCAAGGGCGCAATGCTGACCCAGCGCAACCTGATGAGCAACATGGAACAGGGCCTTGCCTGGATGAGCGAAGCCATTGGCAAAGACCCCATTTGCGTGGTCACCATGCTGCCGCTGTACCACATCTACGCATTGGCCGTGAACTGCATGTTGTTCATGACCTTCGGCGCACGCAACATTCTGATCGCCAACCCGCGAGACGTAGGCACGGTCATGAAAGTGCTGCGCAAGGAAAAATTCCATGTCATTACTGCGGTGAATACCCTGTTCAATGCCTTCCTGAACAATGAGGAATTCTGCAACCGCGATTTCTCGGACATGAAGTTCGCCATGAGCGGCGGCATGGCCTTGCAGCAGCCCATTGCAGAGCGTTGGTACAAAGTAACGGGCTGCGCAATTTCCGAAGGCTTCGGCATGACAGAAACTTCGCCCGTGGTCACAGTGCCCCCGCTACACGGTGGCGAGCGCCCCGCATTCCGTGGCAACGTTGGCTTGCCGATTCCGGGTACTGAAGTGCGCTTGAAGCGTGACGATGGTCTGTGGGCTGGCTTGAACGAACCCGGTGAAATTTGTGTGCGTGGCCCACAAGTGATGTTGGGTTATTTGAACCGCCCTGAAGAAACAGCCAAGACCATTGATAAAGACGGCTGGTTGGCCACAGGCGATATCGGCACCATGGACGAGCAAGGCTTTGTGAAGATTGTGGACCGCAAAAAGGACATGATTATTGTCAGCGGCTTCAACGTGTTCCCGAACGAGATCGAAGACGTGGTGGCTCAGCACCCAGGCGTGCTGGAATGCGGCGTGGTTGGTGTGCCCGACCCGGTGACTGGCGAGAAAGTGAAGCTGGTTGTGGTGAAGAAAGACGCCAGCGTGACCAAGGAAGATTTGATTGCACATTGCCGTCAAAACCTGACTGGTTACAAAATCCCGTCATTCGTCGAGTTCCGTGACGATTTGCCCAAAACACCAGTGGGTAAAATTCTGCGTCGTGAACTTCGCGACAAGCCGAAAGAAACCGCGTAAACAGTTCAGTCCAACAAAAAAGCCACCTTTGCAGGTGGCTTTTTTTATTCATGCTGCAGCAAACTTAGTTGCGCACGTACATTTCTACACGGCGGTTTTGGGCACGACCTGCTTCCGTGTCGTTGCTGGCCACTGGGAAGCCTTCGCCCAAACCGGCTGCGGTCAAACGTGCACCTGAAATACCTTTGGCTGTCAGGAAGCTCGTGACTGACTGCGCACGGCGCACAGACAGGTCCTGGTTGTATTGATCGCTACCGGTGCTGTCGGTGTAACCGATTACGCACACAATGGTGTTGGGGTTGTCGCGCAGGGTAGCTGCAATTTGATCCAGCGTACCGGCAAATTGCGCTTTGACATCGCTCTTGTTGGTATCAAACAAGGCTGCACCTGGAATGTCCAGCATCACCGAGCCGTCGCGCTGTTCACGCACGGCAATCTGGCTGCCAACCAGGTAACCGAACAAGCCGCCCAGTGCAGCACCCCGCACGGTGTCTTTGCCATCAATACTGTTACCAACAATCGCGCCACCAATTGCGCCTACGGCTGTGCCAATGGCGGTTTTGGTGTTGTCTACTTTGCGTTCGGGGGCCATGGGGCAGCCCGCGACTGCAACAGGTGATCCAGGCGCCGCCTGCTGGGGTGCTTGTGGCTGTTGATACAGGCCGCCACCGTTGGTGGCACAGCCGGCTGCGAACAAAGTAAGTGCGATTGCGGAAAGTTTGAATTTGTTCATGGTGTCTTCCTTGAGTTTTGTTCTTCAGTGTGTACTGTCAGTTCAATTGTAACGCCTTAGCCCTTTTCGGGTTGACTATAAAAAAATCATGGCGCTACACTGCCACATGCTTAAATCAATCACGATACTGCTTGCTTTTCAGGCGCTGGGCGAATTGCTCAGCTTTGCCTTGTTTCCGTCTATCCCTGGTCCGGTGCTTGGGTTGATCAGTCTGTTGGTATATTTTTTTCTCAAGGGCGGTGTGCCTGCAGAAATTCATGCCACGGCCAATGTGTTCACGGCCAACCTGGGTTTGCTGTTTGTTCCGGCCGCTGTGGGGGTGGTTGTATTCTGGCCTGTGCTGGCGGAGTTCGGTGTGGTTATTCTGATCACTCTGCTGGTTAGCGTGGTGGTAACACTGGTAGGCACTGCGTTTTTGCTGGACCGCCTGGCGGCGCGCTTCATGCCCGGCGAAGTCAGCGAGACCGCCAAGAATGACTGAGTCCACGCGGCGATTGGCCGAGCTGCCTGAAATCTGGGTGTACCTGAGTGGCAATCCGCTCAGCGCGCTGTTTCTTACTCTGCTGGCCTATCAAGTCGGCTTGTGGTGCTATAAGAAGAGCGGTCAGCACCCTTTTACCAATCCGGTCTTGATTGCAGTGTTGCTGCTGGCTGCTTTTTTGCAAATTACCGGGCTTAGTTATCAGCAGTATTTCGAAGGTGCGCAGTTCGTGCATTTCTTGCTGGGCACTGCCACTGTTGCTTTGGCCGTGCCAATTTACCAAGGGCTGACCGCTGTCAAAGGACAAACCATTCGCACCCTGGCACTGCTCAGTGCTGCCTTGTTGGTGGGTGGGGCCTTGTCGATAGGTAGCGCTTTGGGCACGGCCTACCTGTTGGGCGCCAACTTGGACATTGTTCAAAGCCTTTGGGCGAAATCGGTGACCGCACCAATCGCCATGGGGGTGAGTGAGCGGATTGGTGCCTCACCCACACTGACTGCACTGTTTGCAATTGTGACAGGCATTCTGGGCGCGGCCGTGGGCACCTGGCTGTTCAATTCAATGGGCATGAAACGCTGGTGGGTGCGCGGCTTTACCATGGGTTTGGCCGCGCATGGCATAGGCACTGCGCGTGCATTTTCAGTGCATCCCGAGGCAGGGCGATATGCCAGTTTGGGCATGGGTTTGCATGGCATTTTCGGCGCCTTGCTGATTCCTTGGGTATTCGGTTTTTTCGCTGCCTGAGCAGAACGGAGCCTGCTTGAATATTCATTGAAAAGCAGGCTTCACCTGCGATCCAGATCAATAAAATTCTTGCTTCACATTCAAGCAAGGATTTATACGATGAAGAAATACACTTGGGCAAGCTGCACGCTTGCGTTATTACTGACTGCCTGTGCCAGCCCCATGGAGCAGGCTGAACGAAACGCCCAAAGAAAACAGGCCTCTAGTGTAGTCAAGGAAAAAATCACGGTTCCTTTCGATGAAAGCCAGGCCAAGGCGGCCATGGGCAAGGGTTCTTCCCGAATCAAGGGGGTGTTGTATCACAGGGTTACCATGAGCGGTCGCTACGCGGGTGGGGACTACATTTTGGGCGCTGAGCCAGCGGTGCACCTGAAGGGCATCACTGTCATGCTGCTGCCAGAAACAGAACATCTGAAAGCCTGGTTGAAACTGGAGAGGGACAATCGCTGGAAAAGAATGTTCTCCAAAGACGAGCAATTGATTCACTACATGCCCGATCCCCGCATGGCGAAATACTCGCGCAAAACCAAAACAGATGAACACGGGCGCTACTTTTTCAACAACTTGAAGCCAGGCAGGTACTTTGTACTTGCAGACGACGTGGAAGTGAATTCAACTGGCCACAGTATTGTTCAAGACGGTGCCAGCGTGATCACCAGTGGTTACTTCACCTCACAGGCTGCGCATTATCGAACGCAAAGCCACGGCGTGGTGACGTTGGTGCAGTATGGTGAGTTTCATGAAATTGAACCGAACCAGAACGAGTTGGTGGTGGAGTCTCGCATGCGTCATGACAATGTCATCAACAGGCTTATGGGATTCTGAACTCAGGCTTTAGGCCGTTAAAAGCACGCAGCCCAGGCAGCAACATACACTGCCCGCATGTCCGGGCTTGCATAGCCCAGGGCTGCAAGCAGGGCAAATATCACCAGCACCACTTTGCCCCAGCGCGGCATCAACGGTGCGGTAGTTTGAGTATGTTCAGGCGGCTTGGGCTGTGGGCTCATTCGGGGTTGCGCTTTGTTCCTTGATTGGCCAGTTTACCGCAGCAGCGATTGCACTCAAAGCCACACAAATCCACCAAACCAGCTGGTAGCTGCCCGTGGCATCAAACAGCAGGCCTCCCAGCCAGCCACCTACGAAGGCGCCAAACTGGTGAAACATGAACACCAAGCCGCCAAGCATGGACAGGTTCTTTACACCAAACATGGCTGACACCGTGCCGGTGGTCAAAGGCACTGTCGACAACCAAAGCACCCCCATCCCCGCTGCGAACAGGTAAACGCTCCACGTGCTAAGCGGTGCCAGAACAAAAGCCACAATCAACAAGCCCCGCAGGCCGTAAATGCCGGTCAGCAACATGGGTTTTCTGAATTTGCCGCCCCACAAACCTGCCAGGTAGCTGCCCAGAATATTGAACAGACCAATCAATGCCAAGGCAGTACTGCCAGCACTGGCGGGTATGCCGCTGTCTTGCAGATAGCTGGGAAGGTGCACGCTGATGAACAGGATTTGAAAACCACAAACGAAGTAGCCCACGCTCAACATCAGAAAGGCGCGGTGCTGAATGGCTTGCCGTAGCGAAGCCCACATGCCCAATTCCGGAACACTTGCTGCGGGTTCTTCCGCCCGGGTTTCGGGTGTCTGCTTTCGTTCAAACAAGGGCCAAGCCAGCGCCATGATCAACAAGGCAAAACACGCCAGCACAGTGAGTGCCGAAGACCAGCCCAGCGAGTTGATCAGGAACAGCCCACCGGGCAAAAATGCAAACTGACCCAGCGAACCCAGAGCCATTGAAATACCCATGGCCATGCTGCGCTTTTCTGGGGGCATGGCCCGGCTGACTGCGCCAAACACCACTGGGAATGTGGTGCCACTCAAACCCAGGCCGATCAGCACACCGGCACTTAAAGTAAGCATGCCGGGGCTTTCCACCATCGCCATCAGGAACAAGCCGAGTGCATACAGCGCACCACCTATCATCATGGTGATGGCTGCACCAAGCCGGTCGGCCATTCTGCCCACAAACGGTTGCGCCACCCCCCACACCAGGTTCTGCATGGCGATGGAAAATGCGAACACCTCTCGCCCCCACTCATTGCTCAAGCTCATGGGCTGCAAAAACAGGCCGAATGAATGGCGCACACCCAGTGCGATGGTCATGATGAAAGCCCCGCACCACAGCACGGTAAGGGGCGAAACAGCCTTGTGAGTATTCAGTCGCATGAAATGTTTGGATTAAGGTTTGATGTAAGCAAAGCCCTGTTGGGTTTGCAGATCGGCCACACGAACCACGCCTGAAGGGGTGAAACTGGCATCCAGAACAAACTGGTCGCGATTCAGTTTTCTGTTTTTCAGGGTGATTTCGCAAATCTCGAAAGTAACACCGCGCGCTGTCAGCGCACTGACAAGTGGTGCGTATTGGGTACCTGTCTCGGCGTGTTTGGCACCCTCCATCAGAAAGTCAACACCGTTGGCATGCGACACCACAACAATGGTGGTTTTCGGTGCCACGTCCAGGTGGTTGCGAATGTTACGCAGTGCCTTCAAAGGCTGTTCTGCACCGTCGATGTGATACACCACCTTCGAGGTAATGTCTTGCGTCTGCACGCGGGTTGCTGGCGCAGCGGTTTGCGCGGTTGCCGCACCTGCAAAGGTGAGGCTGGTCAGTGCCACAAGCAGTGTGGCTGTCATGCTGATTTTTTTCATGGTTCTCTCCTTGTTAATCGGTTAACCCCGGTTTATCCCACGAAAAGGTGGCATTTGCCAGGTGACTCCTTAGAGGGATGTTTAACCCATCCCCGCGCACGATACTCAATGTACTGATTTGGAAAGGATGAGCAAGCGTATGAAACCCAACACCGCATTAAACACCGCTTTGTCGGTGAGCAAAATTGGTGTTTACGTGGCTGTCGCCCTAGGCGCTGCTGCGTGCTCTTCCTTGCGAACCACCGAAGACATGCAGGTATTCAAAGACAAGATCAAAGCGCCTGAAATTACGGCGGCGGAAATCTCCTCTTCTGATTCGAATATCGCTCAGCGCACCTTGCCCATTGAGCGTTTGCCATCGGACACCTTCTGGGTTCGCCCGCAAATGTCGGGCGGGCAACTGCCCAATCGCGATATTCGTAATTTGTCGGTGACTGAACGTGGCCTGTTCGATGTATTGCAAATTATTTTTGCCGATACAAACATGCCACTAAGCTTCGAGGGTGGGGCTGACTCGGCTTCCCGATACGGTGTAGTGACGCTGAACAATTTGAATGGCAGCCTGCCCAATGTGATGAACCAGCTTGGTGAAATCATGGGATTTTTCTGGACTGTCAGCGACTCGGGCGTTTTGCGAATCATGCCCGAACAGCAATTTGTCGTTACCATGCCCCCGGTTTTGAATGAAGACAGTATGGCCGGTGTCACCAATACCATGCAGTACCTGGGCGCGAAAGACGTTTTTCTGGACCGCATCAATCGTTCACTGGTGTTTCGTGCAAACCGCCGCGCCTTGGTCGACATTCAAAGCTACATGAACAAGGCCCGTGCAACTCGATCACTGATTGTGTATGACATGAATGTGTTGCAGGTTGACCTGAACGATTCCTCGAACATGGGTATTCGCTGGGAGCTTTATAAAACCGGGGCAGGAATCAATACTGCACCCGATTCCGGCATCGTGGGTGCAGCCAGCATGGCCACCAGTGTGGGGCAGGTTGCACGTTCATCCACGGGCATCGAAGCACTGATATTTGGCGAGAATTTCTCAACGAATTTTCTGCTCGATTTTCTGCGTTCCCAGGGGGATGTCAAAACACTAAGCCAACCCAAGATTGGTCTGATGAATGGCACCAACGGCAATATTCGCGTGGGGCAGTCCACAACATTTGTTTCTCGAGTGGGTTCACAAATTGTCAATGGCGTTGCGCAATCGACAGCCGACACACAAAACCTGCGAACGGGTCTTGAGGTGTCGCTCACAGGTGAAGCGCATGATTCCACCATTTACACCCGCATCAATATTTCCATTACTGAACTGCTGGCACTCAAGCGCTTTACCGCGCTGGGTGTCGACTTGAATTTGCCCGAAGTGGCTGACCGTGAACTGAAAACCCAAATCCGCTGCCGCCCCGGCGACACCATTTTGTTGGGTGGCATTACTGTGTCGCGCGCGCAAGATGATTCACAGGAAGGCCTGGGCATTTTAAGCAAGGTGAAAAGCACCAAGCAAACAGAATTGGTGGTCACCATTCGTCCACGTTTGCTGATGTTCGATGACATACGACAGGCCGCAGCCGATGTTTACCGTGAGCCCTCACCAGCGCCGCGCATTGCCCCTGCGCCCGAGGTGCAACCCGATGAACCGGAGCAGGAGGAGTTTCTGGAGCCTGTGGCTCAATTGGACAGCACCCCGACAAAAAACACTGCGTTGCGCATGTCGAGTCGCCTGAGTTCAATGCCCATACCCACGCAGATGTTGTCGAAATTAACCAAAGTTAAACCTTGAGGCCGACATGAACAAGTTGAACAGCCTGCCTTGGCTTCTCATATTGATTGCGGGCACGTTGCCTGCGGCTGCGCTGGCTCAAACAATTGCCAACCCCTTGGTGCGCCCGGCTTTGCTGAGCGATAAAAACGCTGCCACGGAGGGCGAGGCACCAGGCAGTGGCGCTTCATCAAGCAGCAATTCTGCTGACGCGGAAGCGCTGCGCCAGCAAGCCGAGCGACGAATTACTCAGGAAGATCTGAATGTTCAGCAGCAAGCCTTGAATTCGGCAGTGGTGCCCTTGGCTTTGGCCAATCTGTTTGCCGACATGCAGGTCACTGCCCACATTCAAAACGCAATCGTCATGCGCAAGGTAAGCAATCAACTGGTGCAAACAAGCCCGACCGTTGGTACGTCCACTAGTCAGGAAGCAGCAACGGCTGCCACCCGCAATGTGTCGCGGTCAACTGCTGTGGTTCGGCTGCGGGTGGGGCAAGTGGTCAATATTGCAGGTTATTCGGTACGCGCCAGGGTCATGGGACAAGACGTCATGGTGGACTGGTTAAGCGACAAAGGTTCGTGGGTCAACGTGTTTTTTGGCGCTTTGGAATCAAGCAATGGCGGGGTTGCGCAAGTGCCTTCGGACTCACAATTACTGACAGTCGAAACCGAGTCTTTCAACTATCTGGTGCCCAGGCTGAATACGCAAACTTTCTCTGCTTCAGGTGTTGGCGGCAACCAGCAAGGTAATCAGCAAGGAAATTTCGGTTCCGCTTTCGGTGGTGGCAATCAAGGCTTCGGTCAGCAGCCAGGCTTTGGTTCATCCTCACCGTTCTAGCAACACAGGGTAAACGCATCATGAAAAACACCGAACAGGAATTGACCGATGCAGGACTGGATGACCACCAGCTCACGCTGTTGCGTCAGCAGCATGCACACCTACGTTCAGAAGGTCGAGTTTCGGAGCTTTCAAGCCTTGCATTGCGCTCGCGCTTTATCAATACCGATGATTTGCGAGACGATGACCATGTCGACGACTTGGGTGTCATCGGTGATCACTTCACCTTGCAAACCATTTTGCCGCTTGAATACTGTCGTCGATTTGTATGCGTGCCCACCGAGTTTTCAAAGGGCGTGCTCACCCTGAAATGCGCGCAGCCATTGAGCAGTGCACAGCGTGCCCGAATTCAGGAAATTTTACGTGCGCCGGTGCAGGCCCTTCGCGTGTTGCCAGCAAGCCGGCAAGAAGTATTCGATGTGCTGATGCGCATTGAGCAATCGGGTTCAGTCAATGGCCTGATCTCGATTCTTCGGTCAGAAGGTTTGGAAGCAGGGCGCTTGCGCAGCCTGGTGTATGCGGTGCTGAAAGAAGCACTTTCATTGCGCGCAAGCGACATTCACTTGAGCCGTAAATCAGATCCCGATGCGTGGATTGCGTATCGCGTTGATTCTGCCATGCGCCAAACCCACCTGTTGCCAGAACTGCTGATGCAGTCGCTTGTGGCGCGTATCAAGATTGAAGCTGGTATGGACGCATCGAACAGCCGCACCGCGCAAGACGGTCGCCTGACCGTAGAACATGAAGGCCGCGTGGTCGACTTTCGCATTTCCACCCAGCCCCTGGTGGATGGTGAATCGCTCGTGTTGCGTGCGCTTGATGCATCACTGCTGCCAAGCCTGGGTGCACTGTTTCCAGGCCAACCCAAAATGATGGAGCTGATTCGCGGAATTACCCAGCAAACGGGTAAAACTGGTGGCTTGGTGTTCATTTCCGGCGCCACAGGTTCAGGTAAAAGTACAACGCAGTACACCATGGCTTGCGGGTTTCGCCGCGATGCCATGAACATCATCACCGTGGAAGATCCGGTTGAATATATTTTGCCGTTTGCCAAACAAATTCAATTACAAGCGTTGGTGAAGCAAAAGGCGATTGACCTTGAACGATCCATTTTGCGACAAGATCCAGACATTCTTATTTTCGGTGAAATTCGTGATGCCGATTCCGCACGCGCCGCATTGGCATTTGCAGAAAGTGGTCACCTTGTTATTTCCACCATTCACGCCAACAGCGTGATTCAAGTCAGCGAACGGTTTTTGTCGATGATCGACCCATCGCACCGCGCTGATTCTGAGTTCCTGATTGCGCACTTCTTGCGCATGGTCGTTCACCAGCGCCTTATGCGCCGTTTGTGTTCATGCGCAAGGCGGCTACACAACGACGAAATTGAACAGCTTCAGGCACACACCCTACGCTTGACCGGCGGGCTGATTCAAGCGCGCCCGGGTTTAAAAAAGAAGGAGGGTTGTACGCGTTGCGCAGGCACCGGCTATTCAGGCCGGGTGGCTGCACATGAAACATTGCATGTTCCCGCCAATGAAAGCATGCGCGCAAATTTTGTGCGCGCGTTCAAAAACCAGGAACTTGAATTGCCGGTGGACTTGCATGAAGAAAATGGTGTGGAGTACACCAGCCGCCTGGAAACCTTGCAAAGCCTGATGGATCAGGGCCTTGTTGATTGGCGCAGCGTCGCTCAACTTTTCGGTGCGGCGGAATAAGCGCATGGCCATTGCAAACTACAGGGTTCATTACCTGGCGCCCCAAATGCTTGATGCCACTGCACGGCCAGATGACCGCTTGAGTGGCTACTTCCGGCACGAACTCGTGATTACCGCTTCGCGTAAACGCGAGGCCATTCAGCAGGTCATTGACCGGGGCGGCGTGGTGCTCGATATCTTTGAGGTACGTTCCAAGGGCGCATTGCAAAGACTGTTCGCATCCAAGGTCAACCGCAGCTACAAACAAAAATTCCTGCAGGCTTTGGCATTCAATGTGCGTTCGGGTCTGTCGCCTGAGAAAGCGCTGGAGCAAGTGATTCTGGGCGAGTTGGGTGAGCAGCGTCTGGTATTGAATCAGGCCTTGAATGCACTTCGTCAGGGCTTTGGTTTTGTTCAGGCACTTGAATTGTTGAACTGGTTTGACGATTCAACTTTGGCGGTGTTGCGTGCTGGCGAAACTGCCGGGCAGCTCAGCAAAGCGCTTGAAACAGCCGTCAGTTTTTATGAAAAAGGTTCAGCCACATTCAAGCTGATGTTTGGTGCCGTCACCTGGACCGCGCTTGATTTGATCATGGCCGTGTCCACCGTGGTGGGCATGCGTTTCGGTCTGATCGAGCAATTGAAGGGCACCCCGCTGATGAGTGAAGACCCGGAAAAAATTGCTCAGTTCGAAAACTCGCTGTTGCTGGCCGAGCATGTCAACAACGGGCTGCTGGCATTTTCATTCGTGTTTGTTTTGATGCTGATTTATTTCACCATGATGGTGCTCTCGCCCGATCAAAAAACCCGGACACAAGCCTTTGCCATATTGGAAAAAGTACCCGTTATTGGCGAGCTGTTGATTTCCTCCGGTATGGCCGCTACAACCCGTGTACTGGGCTCATTGTTAACGGGTGGCGTGGCATTTCTGAATGCGGTGCAAATTGCACGCAAAGGCACCATTACCCCCACCATTAGCCGCTTTTGGGAAGACATCACCAACCGCAGTGAAATTGGTGAGCAGCCTGCCAGTGCGTTTAACCACATGTTGCTCGACAGCAGTGAACGGTTGCTGATTCGCGCCCACAAAGACCAGGCCCAACTTGCGGAATGCCTGGCCTCAATTTCTCAAACCCGTGAAGACAAAGCCAACTCTGCGGCCCGCCGATTCGCCATTCTCGCTTTTGTGGGTTCGCTGGTTTACTCGGGCATTGCGGTGCTGTTCAGCCTGGCCGTGGTTTATCTGCAAAACGAACTGGTGCTTTCTGGAGCCTAAAAGCATGGAACAACAAGCCAATCTAAAAGCGATTTACTCCAACCTGATTGCAGGTCGCCTGCCTGTGGGCAGCGCCAGCCCGCAACGTGTGGTTGTTAATCACGCCTATGCCCTGTTGGGTACCAATCGCTTGCACACCTATTTCATTGAGCGTGCCGGGTATGTGTATTACTTCGCCATTGAAAGCAGTTTCCTGGCTTCGTCGCCAGAATTCAACCTGCCGTTCATCGATGTATTGCCAAATGGTCCGTTTTATCAAGGCGATGCCATTTACCTGCTTCATGGCGGCGACTTCTCGGTGGCCATGATCCTTGAAAGTGGAAGTCTGCGTTTGTTGTGCAACGACCCCGAAGCCATCAAGGATTATTTGATTGATCTGGATCTACAAGTGGTTGAAATCGCCAACAAGGGCGGTAAACCTTTGGCCAGTGTGCCTCAGGCCATTCAGGGTATTTCTGATCGGGTCAGTTCATATCTCATGAAGGGCTCTATCGGCGTGTTGGTCGCGTCTGTGTTGGGCTTTGTCGGCGTGCAAATTACAAGCACTGTGCTCAACAGCAGCAATGAAAATTCGCTGAATGCGCGGGCTGTAGAAAACGATTTGAACGCCACGCTGAAAGACCTCAGCGTGCAGCAGCCGTTGGCCCGTCAAATTTCCAGAATTCAAACCGTTTCTGCCACAGTGGTGCGTTCAGGCGGGTGGATTCAGTCGTATCGACTGGTCAATGAGGACGACGAAAGTTTTGAGTTGGTACTACCCAGTTGGGTGAGTCAGGACTATCTCGACTCGCTGGGGCGAGCCGGGGTAACCACCGATCTAAGGGATATGGAAGGACTGCTTACAGTACGTAAAGAAGGTAAGAAAGGAAAAAAATCATGAGGCTTGATTTTAAAACAGACGCATCGATGTTGATGACCGAGGTTAGCCGAATGCTGGGGCTGGCGCCAATATTCACCATGATGATTGCAGTCCTTATGTTGGTGCTGGCCATCTTCTCGGTGAAAGACCTTCTGGCTGAAACGCAAAAGGAAAAGAAAAGCATGGAGCTGCCAGCCTTTGCCCTGAAGAAACTGCCTGTGGGTAAAAAGGTTTATGAAGATTATTCAGCCGTTTTGGGGCGATTGAGTACCCATGTCACGGTGTTTGCAGAAAAAGACGGTATCCGCATCGAGATTGTTGACCCGGCAAAGTATGCCGAATTCATGTACGTACTCAATAGCGTGCAGGGGGTTTCAAAAGACGTGGTGTGGAAAGCCAGGGAAATTTGTTTGGCTGGGTGTTCCGGCAAGGCATCGAGTGCCCTGGTTTCCGGAATCATCGAAAAAGTAGAGGTCAAATTGAGGGGCCAGGACAATGAATGACATGAACACAATGAAAGAGGAATTTTCCCGGCCACTCGACGTGTCGTCAGGCAAAAGCGAGACACGCACAAAAATCATTATGGGTACCGCAGGTTTGATCCTGATCGGAATTGTGGCCTGGGCTGGCATGACCGTGTTTGGCGATTCAATGGGTAGCAGTTCGAGCGTTTCTCCCGTGGCCAATGCGAATGCCGCCAACAAAGGCAGCGATGTAGTGCTGGCCAGTATTGACGGCATGACTGTAACCGAAAAGGAGGTGGGTGGATTGCTGCAGTCGGGCGTAGACAAAGCCATTGTGATTGACCGCTACATCAACAAAGTGATTGCTGCCGAGCTGGGTCGAACCCTGTACGCCGAAGAAGCGCGGGCCACCCTGCAAGCCGCAGAACGCGAAGTGCTTTCGACGCTGTACACCACCCGCCGCATGGAAGACCTTCGAAAAGCCGTTGGCGACGAAGAAGTAAAAGCTTACTACGACGCCAATGTGCTCGACCAGAATTTCCAGCTTTGGAAAGTCAGTTATTACCTTAGCGCCGATGCTGCGGATGTTCAAAAAACACTGGCCAGCCTGAAGAAGGGCGACAAAGAAGCAGAAGCGCAGCTTAAGCCTTTGGTCGAAAACGGCGACGGTTTTGCAGCCGCGGCAGCCTTGCCCTACAACTTGGGCCGGGTGGTTTCGAGGATGAAAAAAGGCGAATACAGCGAAGTGTTGCAACTGCGCAATGGCTTGCTGATTTTGAAAGTTGACGACAGCAAGAAGATCGACAAGCCCAAGTTGGAAGACTTGAAGCAAGACATTATTCAAGCCCTTGCCATACAGAAGTTTAACGAAGAGCTGGAACAAGCGCGCAGAAAAGCCAAAGTAGAACTGGGCTGAATCGAATACACACAGGAAGTACCGAGGAGAAAATCATGAATTCAACACGACAAAACAGGCCCATCGGGGTCCAACAATCAACCCAATCGGGTTTCATTCAAGCGGCACTGTTGTTTGGTATTGCACTGATGACGGCAGTGCTGGGTGGCTTCGCACTGGCCAACCGCAGCCCCACTTCGCAAACCGACGTCGAGCAGGCCAAGGTAAACGCCTCTGTTATTTTGAAACAGGCCAGTGATCTGCGCGATGGTGTGGCGAGATTCTCGAGCGACTTCGGCTCGTCGGCTGTGCTCTCCATGGATTTCTCGACCACCACAGGCACTGGTCTGTTTGATCCCGAAGCGCGTTACGCTTCACCCCAAATCATGCCCACTTCAGCATTTAATGCAGGCCCAGCGACCGTGATTCAGCAGTTGGATGTAGACACGTTGGCGGCTGGCCATTGGTACATTAACCGCAGTACAGCTGGTGTTGGTATAGGTGGTGGAGACGATGACCCCATGATTGTTTTGCCCGGCTTGCGTGAAGACGTGTGCGGTCGGGTTAACACTTTGCTGTATGGCAATAGCGCGATACCTGCAGGTACTGGCGCGATTGCAACCTGGACTTCTAACGGAGATGGCGCTCTTGCCTCTGCCACACCTGCAAACATCGTGGCCGGATGGCCTGAAGGATGTGTAGAAACCAGTGACAACAGCTTTGTTTACTTCAAGACCGTTCAGGAAAACTAAGCGGTGCTCAAATACCACTGAAGCGCTGCATCCCAACAAAACCCCAGCTGAAGCAACATGGTCAGCTGGGGTTTTTCTATGGTCTGTCGCCTAACCTGATGTAGGGATACTGCGACTCCCGCTATGCGCCGTTAAATCTTTGTATGGCGTAATCCGCGAACAGGACTGGACTAAAAGAATGAACAGGTGTCAACGCACTAAACGACAAGCAGGTTTTATCGCTTCGTACATTTTGTATGGAATCGGCCTGTTGGCGATCGTTGGCGCGGCTTACGGTCGCTTGAACGTGAGCAACCAGCAGGGCCGTGTGGTGCAGCAAACCGTTGAAGACGTGGTCAGTCAGCTCGAAGTCATTCGGGGCAAAGTGCTGTTGTGTGCCGCCATTTACCCCGATGGAGACCATCTGCAGTTCGACACCCGGCACGCTTACCCGGCGCCTGCATCGGTCGGTAATCAGGATTTGCTGTCGAACGTGGAATGCCCTGGCGCGCCATTGGGTTCGCGGTCATTGGCCGACATGGCGGACGGTATGCCTTTACCCGCCAGCCCCCCGGAATTTGAAGAGTGGACCTATGAACACACCGAGTTAAATGGAATTCGATTGCGCTTGAACCCACGTGTTGCAGGTGGGGCAGAAGCCGCCCGGACTCGCCTGCTTCGGCAATACCCCAGCACCGCAGCGCTGGATGGCGATGAACTTGTGTTCATCGTATTGAACTAGAGGTCGTGATGAAAAAGAACACACAACATTCACAGCACAGCACCCGCTTTCATGAGCGCCCCCTGGTTACCGCCGTGCGGCACGCCTTGCCCTATGTGGTGGGTTTAAGCCTGGCGCTGTCGATCTCGCAGCCCGCATCAGGCCGCAGTAGTGATTCTGCTGTGGCATTCACTGCAACCCAACTGGTTCGCCAGTTCACACTGAAGAATACAGTGACACAAGTTTCGCTGGGCATGCAGGGCTATGTTGCCGAAGTCGATGGTCAGCAACGCGGCCCGGCCATGGGTGCACGTCCAACAGGTTTTCCGGCCGACATGGGTTCAGTGCCCGCCACTGTCAATTTGCCCCAACGTGATGGCGCAGGCAGGCCATTGGGTTACTGTGCGTGGGACAACAATTCTGCCACCACCACTGCAAGTTACAACGCAGGGCAAGGCGTGGCCAACCCCCTGGTGTATGCCATTGTGTCACCAGGCCTGAACGGCGCCATGCAAACCACCTGTGCCAATATTCTGGCAAGCGGTGTTGGCTTGGGCGACGACCATGTGCAAGTAACTGCACCCATGCAGGTTTCCAGCAGGCAATACAGAACTTCGGTGGGTAATTTCACCAACCTGCAAGCCACCCCCGGTGAAGAAGGTGATATTCGCCTGGTCTTGGACACCAACATGTTGTACAGCTACGTAAGTGGCGCATGGGAACCTGTGCAATCAGGGTCGTTTCAAGACGATGGCACTGGCACTGGCGCAATTAGCTACACAGGCGGTACGGTCACTGTGGCTGATTTTCTGGCAACAACTGCCACCATGACCGGTGCAGTAAGTGCAGACAGCGCCACCTTTACCAACGGGGTGGTGGCATCCACCTTCACGGGCAATGGTGCAGGCTTGACCGACTTGAATGCAGCCAATATCAGCGCCGGTGTTCTTGCCCCGGAATTTGGTGGCACAGGTGTGAACGGCGCTGCGGCCGCCAACGGCACCTTGCTGATTGGCAATGGCAGCGGCTTCACCTTGGGCACCCTGACGGCGGGTGCCGGTATCTCGGTGTTGAATGACGCAGGTGTGATTACCTTGGGCAACAACGGTGTGCTCAGCATTGCCGGCACAGCCGACCAAATTATTGCCAGCGCCAACAACGGCGACGTGGTTTTAAGCCTGCCACAGGCCATTGCCACCACCAGTACACCCACATTTGGCGGCATGGTGCTGAATGGCGATTTAATCGGTACCACCGGTACGTTCACCGGTGCAGTCAGTGCACTCAGCTTCGCAGGCGATGGTTCGGCATTGACCAACTTGAACGCGAGCAGCTTCACCAGCGGCACATTGCCCGTGGCAACTGGTGGCACTGGTGTGGATGGCAGTGCAGCGGCCAACGGCACCTTGCTGATTGGCAATGGCACAGGCTACACACTGGGCACGCTTACAGCGGGTGCGGGCATTGGTGTCGTGAATGGCGCAGGCAGCATTACCTTGAGCAACACCGGCGTAACCAGCCTGGCAGGCACCGCCGACCAGGTGAATGTGTCTGCAGCCACTGGCGCAGTTACCTTAAGTCTGCCGCAGAACATAAGCAATACAAGCGATGTGCTGTTCGGTACTTTGAAAGTGCGCCGAAACGTGCCCATTACTGGTCAGGGCGCTCATTTGGTTTGGAACCGAATTGGTGGCACTGGTCGAACCTTTTTAATCAACCACAGGGGGATAGGGCCTGGTGGCATCTCGTTCGGTGAGGCCACATCTGCCGACGTTTATACCGAGAACATGGTTTTGACCAGATTCGGTGACTTGACCGTAAGTGGTTCAATCACAGCGAATGACGGAATCGAGAGCACCACAGGTACCTTCAGCGCTGCAGTCACAGCGCTGAGCTTCGCAGGCGACGGTTCGGCATTGACCAACCTGAACGCGGGCAATTTCACCAGCGGTACAGTACCTGTGGGGCGTGGTGGTACAGGTGTGGATGGAAGCGCAGCGGCCAACGGGCAGTTGCTGATTGGCAATGGAACAGGTTATGCACTGGGCACGCTAACAGCGGGTACAGGCATGGGTGTTGTGAATGGTGCGGGCAGCATTACCTTGAACAACACCGGTGTAACCAGCCTTGCAGGCACCGCCAACCAGTTGAATGTGTCTGCAGCCACAGGCGCAATTACCTTAAGTTTGCCGCAGAACATTGGCACAGGAAGCGATGTGGAGTTTGCTTCCTTGAAAGTGCGCGAAGGCGCCACGATTACCAGTCAGGGCAGCTATTTACAATGGAACCGAGTGGGTGGCACGGGCCGAACCTATTTAATCAACAACAGGGGGATAGGGCCTGGCGGCATGTCGTTTGGTGAAGCAACCTCTGCCGACGTGTATGACGAGAACATGTTTTTAAGTGCAACGGGTCACCTGACCGTGAGTAATTCAATCACCGCAGACAACGGAATCAACAGCACTACAGGTAACTTCAGCGCAGCAGTCACTGCGCTCAGCTTCGCAGGCGATGGTTCGGCATTGACCAACCTGAACGTGAGCAACTTTTCCAGCGGCACATTGCCCGTGGCGCGTGGTGGTACCGGTGTCGATGGAAGCGCAGCGGCCAACGGCCAATTGCTGATTGGCAATGGCACAGGCTATGCACTGGGCACGCTTACGGCGGGTGCGGGCATTGGTGTTGTGAATGGTGCAGGCAGCATTACCTTGAGCAACACCGGCGTAACCAGCCTTGCAGGCACAGCCGACCAGGTAATTGTGTCGGCAGGCACAGGCGCGGTTACCTTGAGTTTGCCCCAAGCCATTGCCACCACCAGCACACCCACGTTTGGCGGCATGGTGTTGAACGGCGGTTTAACCGGCACAACAGGTGCCTTCAGCGGTGCAGTCACTGCACTCAGTTTTGCTGGCGATGGCTCGGCATTGACCAACCTTAGCCTGAGCAACTTTTCCAGCGGCACACTGCCCGTGGCGCGCGGTGGCACAGGTGTAGATGGCAGTGCAGCGGCCAACGGCACCTTGCTGATTGGCAACGGCACAGGTTACACACTGGGCACGCTTACAGCGGGTGCCGGTATTGATATTGTGAATGGCGCAGGCAGCATTACCTTGAGCAACACGGGCGTAACCAGCCTGGCAGGCACAGCCAACCAGGTGAATGTATCTGCGGCCACAGGCGCAGTTACCCTGAGCTTGCCCCAGGCCATTGCCACCACCAGTACGCCCACATTTGGCGGCATGGTGTTAAACGGAGGCTTAACAGGTACCACAGGTGCATTCAGCGGTGCAGTCAGCACCACACGGCTGAACATTGCCGACTCAAGTGGCAGCGTAACCGTGCCCAACATCATCATTGGTACAGGTGCCGTGGCCGGTGCGCAGTCAGGGGGCGGGGGGAACACTGCAGTGGGTATCAATGCCCTGCAGGCCAATACAGATGGGGAAGACAATGCCGCATTTGGTGTTAACGCATTAATCAGCAACACCGCTGGCAGCAGAAATGCGGCATTTGGCGCATACGCTTTACAATCCAATACCACCGGTTACAACAACGCAGCGTTTGGTGATGAAGCGTTGGGGTTTAATACGGCGGGCTACAGCAACGCTGCTTTCGGAAAAAATGCATTGCTAAAAAACACCACTGGCTATTCGAACACAGGTTTGGGCGCCGACGCGATGGAGAACAACACCACAGGCAACCGAAATTCTGCTGTGGGTGATAAGGCTTTGTTCAGTAACTCCGGTGGCTCAAAGAATTCAGCATTGGGTCACAGCGCCTTGCGGGCAAATACAACAGGCACTTCAAACGTGGCGGTTGGTGTAGATTCTTTGGACAGAAACACCACTGGGTATGACAACGTGGCAGTGGGTGTCAATTCAATGCTGATGACCACCACAGGTTACGAAAACCTGGCGATTGGCAATGACGCTTTGCGCAACCAAACCACGGGGTATGGCAATGTGGGCATGGGCAAAGACGCCTTGAGTTCCAGCGGCTCAGGCTTCCACAACACTGCATTGGGCAAGTTTGCTGGCAACATTTTCACATCGGGAAACCACAACACGTTTGTGGGTTACAACGCCAATTCAACTGATGTTGCACTTACGTATGCCAGCGCCTTCGGGGCTGACAGCATGGTGACCACCAGCGACACGATTGCACTGGGCCGGGCTGACACCACGGATCAAATCGTGATTGGTGCATCTTCCCGCACAGGCTCGCACAAGCTGTATGTCGAAGGCACAGCCTTGGTGACTGGCGGTGTAACTACTACCTCTGACTCACGTTTGAAAACGAATATTCAGCAAATGGATCATGATTCCATGCTTGAAAAACTGGGGCAGATCAGTGCTTACCGCTACAACTACATCAACCTGCCGCAGGTCGGTAAGAAAGTGGGTGTTCTTGCGCAGGAACTTCAAACCCTGTTTCCCGAAGTGGCCAATTACGGCAACGGTGATCAGTTCTTAAGTGTCGATTATTCTGCACTGGGCGCCATGGCTGCTGTGGGTGTGGGGCAGTTGAACATCAAGCACAAAGCCTTGAGCACCAAGGTCGATGAGCAAGGCACCCTGATCGCCGATCTGGATAAAAAAGTAAGTGGTGTAGACACCCGTGTGACCAGCCTTGAAACTTGGAAGGCTGAAGCCGTGGTTCGCATGGACGGGTTTCAAACTGCAATCGATTCCAATGTGAAAAAAATTGCTGAAAACGCGCTGGCCATTCAAGGCAACACCACCGAAATCAACAGACTCGATGATGTACTAATTGCGCTGGATGGCACAGTGAAGGGCAACAGTGAATCGATCAACAACATCAACGCGCGTTGGGGCAATACCTTCAGCGCATCGGAAGACGGTTCATTACTAACTGTGGTGGCCACCGAATTGAAAGTGAGTAACTTCACCGCGCAGCAAATCAGATCGAATTCGGTGTACAGCTTGCGCCTGGAAGCCGAAATGGCCGCCATTCGCGAACTGGAAGTGGATAACCTGAAAACCAACACCGCCGTGGCCAATTCAGTACAGGCCAAGCAGGTGAACACTGGGGCCGCGCAGGTGTACGCCGGTGTTGGCGCACCCGCCTTCCTGTTTGCCGCACCAAGCGACGGGCACTACACTGTGAACACCAGCGCGATGGACGGCAGTTACGCCACCGCCACTGTGATTGTGAATGCAGGCCAGGCCAAGGTTGTGCCCATTGCCAGCGAGGGCATTGAACTCATGGCTGTGGGTAATTCGATCAAAGCCAATGCGGCGGGCAAGTCGATTCGGGCCAGCTGGATCAAGACTGGTTGACAAGCCGCCTGATTCGGGCAACGCTACATCTTTCGCATTCTCATTCAACCTGCATGCATCACAAGTTCAAGATGGAAGCCGTGCCCGGCCCGGATCAATTAAAAACAGCAGCAATTCCCGAACTTGAACCCTTGGCCGCAGTGGCCGACGCTGAACTGGAAGCCGCCAACCCGCTGTTGATTAAAAAAGCGCGGCAAAAGCAAACTGTGCTGGTGACCGGGCATGCAGGTTTTATTGGGTTTCACACGGCCAAAGCGCTTTTGGAGCGCGGCGACAAAGTGATTGGCTTTGATTCCTTAAACAGCCATTACGACACCCGCCTGAAACGCGAACGCCTGACCATGCTGGAAGAGATTGCCAAGGCCACGGGTGCGAAGTACCACGCCGTGCGGGCTGATTTGTGCGATGGCAAAGAACTGCATGAATGCCTTGAAGCCTACAAGGTGCAGCGCGTCATTCACCTGGCCGGGCAAACCGACAAGTTCTTGTCGAGTGAAAACCCCACCAGCTGCGTACAAAATAACATCAACAGTTTTGTGTCCTTGCTTGAAGCATGCCGCAATTTCAAAATTCATCACTTAACCTACGCCAGCAGCCATGCGGTGTACGGTGCGGGTTTTCAGAAACCCATGAGTGAACGCGACAGTGCCAACCACCCCCAGCGACTGGATGCGGCCACCCAGCGTGCCTGTGAATTGATGGCACATTCCTACAGCCACCAATTCAAGCTGCCCACCACCGGCCTGAGATTTTTCTCGGTGTATGGTCCCTGGGGTCGCCCCGATTCCGTGTTGTTTGCTTTCACCAAACGGATTCTGGAGGGCAAACCAATCCAGATTTACAACGACGGCAGCAACACGCGTGACTACACCTATGTGTCCGATTTGGTCGAGGCCGTGCTTCGCGCCAGCGACACGCCAGCCGAGCCCAATCCCGTGTGGCTGGTTGAAGCGCCCGACCAAGCCAGCAGCAATGCCCCATGGCGGGTGCTGAACGTGGGAAATAGTCTGCCGGTATCGATCGAAGAATTGATTGCGGCGCTGGAACATGCGCTCGATAAAACGGCAGTCAAGGAATACATCACCGGTCCCATTCTGGAAAAAAGCCAAAGTTGCGCTGACGTTACAGCGCTGGAAGCAGCTACTCAGTTTCGCCCGTCTACCCAGCTGGAAACAGGCATTGCCGAGTTTGCAGCCTGGTATCGGCAATACCATCAAGTGTAAGGCCATGTAGTGTCGGCTTAGCGACACTTCTCTTGCATCTGTTTCCTGTCACATCCCGGTAACAAAGGGATACACCAAAAATAAGTGGCAGGAGACAACACCATGCAGGCAGTACCTTTCAACAAACTATTGGGTTTGGCCTTGTTGGCCAGCACCTTGGGTCTCGCTGCTTGCGGCAGTGACGATCAAACCATTGGGTCCACAGGCACCAACAACCCGGGAAACCCAACCGGCCCGGCTGAGGAAGTTGAGCAGCCCATTCGTTTGCTTTCCAATGCGGCCAACCCTGACTTTGGCGACTCAGCTCGCGACTTCACGTCCCCAGCTTGCAGCGAGACCGCTCAACAGCCCCGCACTGGCGGTGGTGTATACAGCGTCAACCTGCAGTCGGCCAGCGGCCACAACATTGCTTTCACTGTGCTTGAACCCGCCACGTTCGATTGCTCAAAAGGCAACCCACTGGTGCTTGAGGGCCACGGTTATGGTGGTGCGCGTGCAAGCAGCCCACGCGGCATCATGAGCGACCTGATCGCCGCTGGCGCAGGTGTGATCAGCATTGACCAGCGTGGTTTCGGTGAAAGTGGTGGCACAGTTCGTGTGCTTGATCCTGATTTCGAAGGGCAAGACCTGCTTCAAATTCTGGATTGGGCTGAAGCCAACCTGGATTGGCTGCGCTATGCCAGCACCAACAAGCCGGCAGGCAGCCGTGAATTCAACATGGTGGCCGGTGCTACAGGCGGCAGCTACGGCGGTGGTTATCAACTGCTGATTCACAACATCGACCCGTTGAAGCGGCTTGATGCGCTAACCCCCGACATTGCCTGGAACGACCTGCGTTACAGCCTGAACCCGGGCGGTGCCTATGGCATTGAAGACTTCGCCCCTACTGCCGGAAACATCGAGCCTACAGGTACTGTTAAATCGGGTTGGGCCTTGTTGTTGGTGGCAGGTGGGGAATCTGGTTCCCTGCAGCCCAAGTTGCAGGCAGGCGATTTCGGTGCGGTGCAAAGCAGCGGTCAGGACAACCTGATTCGTGAAACCTTGCTGCGCGGCTCCACGGCCAATCGTTTTCCGGAAGGCGCGTTGGAGTTTTTCCGTTACCACAGCCCCAGCTACTGGTGCGACACTGAAGCCGCTGGCGCACAAACATTCCTGCAAAGTGAAGTAACACCCGGTTTGGCCCAGAAGAAGCCTGACCCCGTGGATATTTTGTTCACACAGGGCTTTCGCGACACGCTGTTTAACTTCAACGATGCATTTCACAACTTCGCCTGTTACCGCGCCCTGGAAAGCGACAAAGGCGAAAAAGCGGATGTTCGTTTGATCACCCACCAAAGCGGACACATTCTGCCTTTGTCACCTTCCATGGTTCCTGGCCTGGCCGATTTGACCGAGCAGGGCGCACAAAACGGCCTGAATGAAATTGAGTTCCAGAAGCCCGGCGGCCCCTTTGCCTGTGGCGAGTTGTCTGTTCCCGAAGCGCAGTTTGCCTTCCTTGTTGAAAAATTGTTCACGCCACAAGAAGTGGCAGCGATCAAAACCAGCAGCGAATCGAATGCGTTCACCATGCTGGCTGCCAACAAAGGCAAGGTGTGTTTGAGCCTGAACGACGACGTAGGTCAAAGCACGGCCAGCGACAATTCGGCTGTGTGGGTGAGCGAAAATGCATTGTTCGGCAGCCTGGGTCCCCAAGCCAAAGGCCAGGCCACCAACAGCAACATCGATCCAATTGCGGTGAATTTCACGCCAGGCGCAGACCCATTGAGCGTGCTGACCAGTTCGGTTGCAGGCATTCTGCGTTACCCGTTTGCACCGGCGGTCATGCCGATTGATCTGCCTGCTGGCGTAAACACGATTGCAGGCATTCCGACCGCCACATTTGAAATTGCCCCACCTGCCGACATGTTGATGAACCCGGTTTGTTCTGAAATTTACGCAGCCACTGCCATGTCGCCGATTGGGCTTGTCGGGCTGGAACCCGGTTGTGATCCAATTCTGTTTGTGGGTCTGGGTGTGAACCGCAATGGCGCTTGGCGCCTGATCGACGACCAAGTCACGCCGATTCGCGGTTTCGGAAAACGCCATGTTGAATTAACGGGCGTGGCAGAGCGTTTGGCCGATGGCGAAAGTCTTGGTTTGATGGTCTATGGCTACCACCCCCAATACCTGGCCACAGGTTCACGCGATTTGATAAGCCCGCTTGTCGCTTTGAGTGGAAGTTTGAATCTACCCGCATTGCAAAATTTAATGCCATAATCCGGCTATCTATCGATTACTTGCAGCGCCCACTCCACGTGGGCGCACTTATTTCCAGTGAAAAACCAAGCCAAAGCCGCAGCAGTAGAAAACACCCAGGGTGTCCGCCCAGCCATGCAGGCGCGCAGCCTGCAAAAGCGCCATGACTTGTTGAAAGCCGGCCGCAAATTGTTGCACACCCGCGTACTTGAAGACATTTCCATCAAAGACATTTGCACGGAAGCAGGCTGCACGGTTGGTTCGTTCTACAGCCGCTTTGAAGACAAGGAAAGTTTCTTCGATGCTTTGATCGCTGAAAGTTGTCAGGAATTGCTCATGAGCGCGGCCAGCCAATTCGATGATCGAATCTGGGTGGGCGTTAACGGCAAGGTCATTTGCAATGAAGTAGTCAGCTTTCTTGTCGGTATTTTCCAGGGTGAGTACAGCTCGATCCTGACCGAAGCGTTTATCCGGGAGTCCAAGGGATTCATCGAGTCCACACCCATGCGTGACGTTGGTTTTGGGTTCATTACCACAGTGGCCAAGCCCTTGTTACCCCACATCGACAGTACCGTTCACCCCGATCCGCTAAGGGCCTTGGCCTTTGCCATTCAGGTTGTATACGGTGCCTTGCACAATGCCCGTTTGCGCGACTCTGGTCCTGTTAAATTCAGAACCGCAGAATTTGAAACGCGAATTCAGGATGTGGTAAGCCGTTACCTTGGAATCCAGTCATAGCAAGGCTTGTAGTGAAATTACTACTAAATTGCATGGATTGACAAAACGCGCAACATTTCATGTTACTCCGGTGGTACATTTTTAGATAAGGCGCTCTAAATAAACAAAACTGTAATTACGGTTTTATTTTTTGGAAAGCTGCTTTACACTAAGTAAAAATTAGCAAAAAGCATCGACAAAGGTGCAATTACTGGAGGTGACATGTCTTATTTTTCTCAAGGTTCCCGAAGTTCCCCATGATGGTTGGCCCGCGCCTGTTGCAGGCCGGAACAACTATTCGATTTTTCAGTTGATTTTCCGACATCCTCGTATTGGGGTTGTGGGGTAATTGCAGGCATGTTCTGCCTGACTACTTGATAATAATTTGGGGGCTACATGAACAAACATTCTTTTTCTAAAACAAAAACCAATGCTGCAGTTCGCAGCATGTTTGCCGCCGCGGTGCTTGCCGCTGCAGCAATGCCTGTGCAGGCTGCACAGTTTCAGGTGGGCGATTTTGACCTGAGCATTAACTCGACTGTGTCTGCTGGTACAAGTTTCCGCGTGGAAGGGCAGGACCGTGCACTTTTCTCGCCGGGCAACATCAACGCAGCGGGCGAGTCTGGCCGTGGTCTATCCAACACGGGTGACGACGGCAATTTGAACTTCCAGAAAGGGGACACTTTTTCAACAATCATCAAAGGCGTTCACGACTTTGAGTTGAAGAAAGACAACTACGGTTTTTTCAGCCGCGTCAAATGGTTTTATGACTACACCCTAAATAAGAAAAGCGTTTTCCATGGTCATGAGCCCAACAACAATGCGCGCGATCAACGTTTGAACGACAATGGTTTCCACCCTTACGCCCGATTTGACGGCATTGATGTGCTGGACGCGTTCGGTTATATCAACACCGAAGTTGGTGGGATGCCACTTGACCTGCGTTTGGGTAAGCAGGTGATTAGCTGGGGCGAGAGCACCTTCATCTTGAGCCCGATTGCAGGCTTGAACACCCTTGACGTTTCTGCTTTCCGTCGCCCTGGCGCGGAACTGAAAGAAGGCTTTACACCTGCAGAAATGTTGTATGCCAACTTGGGCCTGACCGACACGACCAGTCTGGAAGGTTTTGTGCAGCTGAAGTGGCGTAAAACAGTACCTGAGGGTTGCGGTACCTATTTCTCCTCTGCAGACTTTGCGGCAGACGGATGTGATCGCTTGGCATTCAATGCCGCCATTCCAGACTCCACAGGACTGGCCGCTGGAGCCTTTGTCAAACGCGTTGAAGATCGTCAGCCTGATGACGGCGGTCAGTTTGGTCTGGCGTTGCGCAGCTATTTCGAATCGCTTGATGCGGAATTGGGTGCTTACGCCATGCAGTACCACAGCCGCTTGCCTCTGGCCAGTTTGAGCAAAGGTGCTTTGGGTAATACACCAACTGCACCCACTCCCGGCGTTACTTTTGGTCCAACGGCTGGCTCAGGCTACGTCATTGACTACCCCGAAGATTTGCAGGTGTTCGGTGCAAGCTTCGCCACCAACGTGGGTGGTTGGGCTTGGTCAGGTGAGGTCTCCATGACCAAAGACCTGCCGATCCAGATCAATGCCAACGATTTGCTGGCCGCTGGTTTGACCAACGGTGCGCCGGGCAGTGCCCCAGCAGCTTTGGCCAGCCGCATCAACGGTGCTCCCAACAACACCATCGTCAGTGGTTTCGACCGCTTCGACGTGACTCAAATCCAGAACACCTTCATCAAGACATTTGATCGTGCACTGGGTTCAAGCCAGGTTGTATTGGTTGCTGAAGCAGCGGCTGTGTTCGTTGACGACCTTCCCGAAGTAACCACGAGCAACGCCACTTCCGGAATTCGCTATGGCCGTCAGGCTGTATTCGGTTCCGCTGGTGCAAGTGGTGACAAGAACGGTTTTGTGACTGAATTCGCTTGGGGTTATCGTCTGCGTACTCAGGCCACTTACCGCGATGCGTTCATGGGTATTGACTTGGTGCCTTCACTGGCTTGGTCTCATGACGTAGATGGTTACTCACCTGAGCCAGGTCAAGCCTTCAACGAAGGTCGCCAGTCTGTTGGTTTGGGACTGGGCTTTGAGTTCGATGCCAACACCAAGGCCTCGATCAACTACACAACCTTTACCAATGCTGCTGATTACGATGTACTTCGCGACCGCGATTTCATCTCCCTTAGCGCATCCTACTCATTCTAAGAACAGAGACACACTGGAGGAATTTTTATGTTGAAGTTTCAAACAAAACTCACAGCACTGGCTCTGGCAAGCTTGTTTGCTGTTGGCACCGCGCAAGCGGCTGTCAGCGCGCAAGAAGCGGCAAAGCTGGGCACAACCCTGACTGAATTTGGTGCTGAAAAGGCGGGCAACGCCGCTGGTACCATTCCAGCCTACACTGGTGGTTTGACCAAAGCGCCAGCAGGCTACAAGCCTGGCGAGCACTTGGTGGATCCGTTCGCCAATGAAAAGCCTTTGTTCACCATCACTGGTGCAAATGCCGAGCAATACAAAGCCAACCTGTCACCAGGCCAGCTGGAAATGCTGAAGAAGTACCCCACATTCAAAATGAATGTGTACAAAACACACCGTAGCACGGCCTATCCCAAGAAAGTGTTGGACGCAGCCAAGAAAAACGCGACCAACGCCAAAACCGAGAACGGCGGCAACGCAGTTGTTGGTTTCGAGCAGGCCATTCCATTCCCGATTCCACAAAATGGTGTTGAGGTAATCTGGAATCACCTGACCCGTTACCGTGGTGGTGCAGCCAAGCGTGATTTTGTACAGGTTCCTGTTGAACGCGACGGGTCCTTCATTATCAACCGCATTGAAGACACCTTGGTGTTCCCGCGCAACCTGCCCAACTTCTACAAGGCTGGTGAAGACGACAACATCAACTTCTACTTCTACCAAATCTTGAAGAGCCCGGTTTCTGTGTCAGGCAACGTATTGCTGGTACACGACACACTGGACCAGGTGAAAGAAGGTCGCCGTGCATGGGCTTACAACGCGGGTCAACGCCGCGTACGCCGTGCGCCACAAGTGGCCTACGACTCACCAGGAACTGCAGCTGACGGCTTGCGTACAACCGACAACTACGACCTGTACAACGGCGCACCAGACCGTTACGAGTGGAAGTTGAAGGGCAAGAAGGAAATGTACATTCCGTACAACGCCTATCGTTTGGCCAACAACAAGCTGACCTACAAGGAAATTCACCAGCCATTGCACATGAACCCAGAGCACCTGCGCTATGAGTTGCACCGTGTGTGGGAAGTGGAAGCAACCTTGAAGAATGATGCGCGTCACATTTACGCCAAGCGTGTGTTCTTCGTGAACGAAGACAACTGGCAAGCTTCCATCATCGATCACTACGATGGCAAGGGCGCACTGTGGCGTGTGGCCGAAGCGCACAACATTCAGTACTACAGCGAAATGGTGCCGTTCTACGCCGCTGAAGCACTGTATGACCTGCAGTCTGGCCGTTACCTGACCATTGGTCTGACCAACGAGGCCGAACAGCCATTCGTGTTCGACTTCACGCCAGACCGTGCCAACTACACACCTGCTGGTTTGCGTCGACTCGGCGTTCAGTAATCGATAGGTGAGTTCAGGCTACAAAGGGCGAAGGCCTTTTGTAGCCTTTTTCAATTTCAAAGGATCTTCAATGTTTCTCCGGAATCGTTTTTCTAACAGGGCTGCCTCCACCTTGGTGCTGGGTGCCACGTTGTGTGCGGGTTTGATTACCTACGGCAGCCTGTCGACAGCCAAGGTGGATTTGCTGCAAATGCCGGCAATTCCCAGCGTGAATGCAACACGCTCTTTGTTGGTCGATGTTGAGCGGGTGGGCAACAATTTGTTTGCTGCGGGTGAATTTGGTCAAATCCTGAAAAGTGAAGACAACGGAAAAACCTGGACGGCGGGCAAAGTGCCTGTATCAATTACGCTGACATCCGTTGCATTTGACAACGAGGCTGTTGGCTACGCGGTGGGCCATGATGGCGTGGTGCTGAAAACTGAAGATGGCGGTGTCAACTGGAACAAGTTGATTGACGGTTCAACCATCAATCAGTTTGTATTGGACATTGCGCAAGCCAAGGCAGATGCCTTGCAAGAGCAGGTGGATAGTCTGCCCGAGAATACTGCACCCGAAGTGCGGGAAAAGCTTGAAATCGCTGCTGAAGAAGCAAGTTTCACGCTGGACCTGGCACAAGGTGATTTTGAAGTAGGACCATCGAAGCCACTACTCGATGTAATTGTGAATGGCAACGGCACTGTATTCGTAGCCGGTGCATATGGCCAGTTGCTGAAAAGCACAGACCAAGGTGCGAACTGGACCTATCTGGGCGACCGCACCAACAATCCGACCAATTACCACTTCAACACCCTGATGTTGAGTAAAACCGGCGAATTGTGGGTGGCCGGTGAACAGGGCACCGTGCTGGTCAGCAGCGACGAAGGTGAAAGCTGGACAGCAAAGAAGATCGATTACGATGGTTCAATCTTTGCGTTGGTTGAAGCGCCCGAAACCCGAACTGTGGTTGCTTTGGGTCTGCGTGGCAACGCATTCCGCTTGCCCTTTGGGGCCGATCAGTGGGCGCAGGTGGACACCAATCTGCGTGAAACTTTCAGCGGCGCAGTTGTGCTTGAAGATGGTTCGATTGTGGTGGTGGGTTCGCGCGGAATCATGGCGCGAAGCACCGACGATTTTCAGACTCTTCAGGTGGCGCGCCGTGCTGACAAGTTGCCTTCAGCCAGTGTCGTTCAATTGAACGATCAGGAAATTCTGTTGACGGGTCTGCGGGGCTTCAAAACCCTGTCCTTGTCTGAATTCAAATAAACGGCCCCCAACAAACGGACCTTAGACCAAAATGACTTCTCCAGATTCAAACATCAACACCAATGCGCCGTTTGCCGAAAGGTTGATTTTCAACAACCGGCTACTGGTGATTCTTTTCATGTTGCTGGCCACTGCGGTGCTGGCCTGGCAGGCCACGCAACTGAAGGTTGCAGCCAGCTTCGACAAGATGATCCCGACCAAGCACGAGTACGTGATCAACTTTCTTGAAAACCGTGCAGACCTCACCAGCCTTGGCAACGTGGTGCGTGTCACCGTGCAGGCCAAGGAAGGCGATATTTTCAGCGCTGAATACCTTGAAACCCTGAAGCAGGTGACCGACAAGGCGTTTTACATTCCAGGCGTGAACCGGCCTGAAATGGCCTCGCTTTGGACAGCGAACACGCGGTGGACCTCGGTCACCGAAGAAGGTCTTGAGGGTGGTCAGGTTATTCCCGCCACCTACACTGGCGATGCTGAAAGTATTGCCCAGGTGCGCCAGAACGTTGAACTTTCCGGGCAGATTGGCCGCCTGGTAGGCAACGATTTCAAAAGTACCATCGTGTATTTGCCTTTGCTGGAAATCAATCCGGAAACTGGCGATCGTCTCGATTACAAAGAGTTTTCCGAACGCATCGAAACTGAACTTCGCAACGAATTCAATTCCGACAAAATTGAAATCCGGGTCACAGGCTTTGCAAAAATTGTAGGCGACCTGATTGAAGGCGCCACACAAGTGGTCATGTTCTTCGGCGTTGCCGTATTGATCACACTTGTGATGTTGTTCCTGTATTCCCGCAGTGTAAAAAGCACCGTGGCTACACTGGCCTGTTCAATCATCGCCGTGATTTGGCAGCTTGGTTTGCTCAATGCGCTTGGTATGGGCCTTGATCCTTATTCAATGTTGGTACCGTTCTTGGTATTTGCAATTGGCGTAAGTCATGGTGTTCAAATTGTGGGCGCGATTGCGCACAAACAGGGTGAAGGGCACGACAAACTGAAAGCCGCTCGCCTTGCTTTCCGTGGTTTGTACATTGCTGGCTTGACCGCCTTGGTGTCTGACGGCTTTGGCTTTGCCACGTTGATGGTGATCGATATTCCCGTGATTCGTGACCTCGCGATTGCAGCCTCAGTGGGTGTTGCGGTCATTATTTTGACCAACCTGGTGTTGTTGCCTTTGATCATGAGCTACACCGGTGTTGATGAAAAAGCAGTCACCAAGTTGCAGGAATCTGAATCCGGCAACAACAAGCTTTGGCATTTCATCTCGGGTTTCGCACAGGCCAAAATGGCCAAGGGTGCTTTGGCTGTTGGCCTGGCTTTGCTGGCTGTTGGCTTGTGGGGAAATGCCAATGTACAAATTGGCGATCTGGACAAAGGCGCGCCTGAACTGCGCGCAGATTCCCGCTACAACCTGGACAATGCCTATGTAACCGACAACTACTCCACCAGTACCGACGTATTCGTGGTCATGGTTGAAACCACACTCGATGGTTGTATCAAGTACAACACGCTGGCTGCAGTTGACTTGTTCCAGTGGACCATTGAACAGGTACCCGGTGTACAAAGCAGCATTTCACTGGCAGACCGCTCGAAGTTCGTGATCAGCGCCTACAGTGAAGGCGACCTGAAGTGGAACGCATTGAACCGCAACCAGTTTGTGTTGAACGGCACCATCAGCGGCATGAACCTGTCAGATGGCCTGTTCAGTTCCGACTGTTCATTCATGCCCATCATCGTGTTCCTTGAAGATCACAAAGCCGATACGCTGAAGCGCGTGGTGGCCGCGGCTGAAGACTTCATCGCCAAGAACGACACCGGCGATGCGGTATTCAAACTGGCAGCAGGTAACGCAGGCATTGAAGCCGCCACCAACGAAGTGGTTGAGCGCGCCCAGGTTGAAATGTTGATTTGGGTGTACGGTGTGGTGGCTATTCTGGTTTGGCTGGCTTTCCGTTCAGTGCGCACTGTAATTTGTATTATTGCCCCCTTGGCATTGACTTCCCTGTTGTGTTCCGCACTCATGGTGGTACTTGGCATTGGCGTGAAAGTGGCGACCTTGCCAGTGATCGCGCTGGGCGTGGGCATTGGCGTGGATTACGGCATTTACATCTACGGCAAGCTTGAAGAGTATTTGAAAGAAGGCATGCCATTTGCCGATGCTTACTTTGAAACCTTGAAGTCCACCGGCAAGGCGGTTGTGTTCACCGGGCTGACATTGGGTATTGGTGTGGCCACCTGGGCATTCTCGCCCATCAAGTTTCAGGCCGACATGGGCTTGTTGCTCACCTTCATGTTCTTGTGGAACATGGTAGGTGCGGTAGTCTTCCTGCCCGCGCTTGCTTACTTTCTCGACCGCAGGGGCGCGAAGGTATAAATTTGTAAGAAAGCTGTAAGTTATTGAAAAAACGGGCTTTATCGGCCCGTTTTTTCATTTGGACACGGTTCATTTGAGGGGGTTGTGCAAGCCTTCGCCCCAATCCACAATCAAGCCACAATAATAAGGAGGCTTGTCTGTTGGATCGCGTCGATAACATTCAACTGGTCAGTGGTCGATTGCGAGACGTGTTCGAATGTCAACAAAGAACCTATCGCGCACACCCCAACCCCGGTAAACAGGAACGCATCATCAATCTTGAATTGCTCGAGGAAATCATTCTTCGCAATGAACGTGAACTGATCGATGCCATGTCCGAAGATTTTGGGCACCGCTCCCGCCATGAATCTACCATGCTCGACATCGTCAGCAGTCTGGCTGCTGTGCGGCACAGTCGAAAACATGTCGGTGGCTGGATGAATGCACGAAAGGTACCTACACCCCTGCAACTGCGGCCCTCCAAGTCGTTCATTTTGCCCCAGCCCTTGGGGGTGATTGGAATCATCACGCCGTGGAATTTCCCGGTCTATCTTAGTTTCGCTGGTTTGGCGTCGGCCTTGGCTGCCGGCAATTGCTGCATGCTCAAGCCCAGCGAATACAGTCCGCGCACCTCGGCCCTTCTCGCGCGTTTGCTTGAAAGCAATTATGGCGAAGAACATGTCGCCGTTATCGAGGGCGATGAAACAGTGGCGCAAGCCTTTTCCCGGCTGCCGTTTGATCACCTTTTGTTCACGGGTTCTCAACGGGTGGGGCGGCTGGTGGCCAAAGCCGCTGCTGAAAACCTGACACCGGTCACTTTGGAAATGGGCGGTAAATCGCCGCTGATTGTGGCACCCAGTGGCAACATTGCCCAAGCGGCAGCCTGTGCTGCACATGGAAAAATGATCAATGCGGGGCAGGTGTGTGTGGCACCCGATTACGCCATGGTGCCCGAACAGGCCTTACGCCTTTTTGTCTCCGAGGTCAAACGAGCCTCGCACAGGCAGTACCCCACAATCCGGAACAATCCAGATGTGTCCTGTGTGATCAATTCCCGACACATGGCGCGCTTGACCGAACTGATTGCTGACGCCCGAAAAAAGGGCGCGGAAATCATCGAGATCAATCCTGCGCATGAAATTTTTGAACCGGAAGCCAAAAAATTTCCCTTGACACTGATCTTGCGGCCAACACCCGATATGCGTGTGATGCAGGAAGAAGTGTTTGGATCCATCCTTCCAGTGCTGACTTATGGTGATCTAAGCCAGGCAATCGCGCAGGTTCAATCCCGAGAACGCGCCATCGCCTTGTATTTGTTCGCCACGAAACAATCAGAGAAGGAACAGGTTCTTAGCCAAACTGTCTCCGGTGGTGTTACCGTGAACGACGCCATGTGGCATGTGCTGAATGACAACATGCCCTTTGGCGGTGTCGGTGCAAGCGGCATGGGTGCCTATCATGGTTTGGTCGGGTTCAATGCAATGTCGCAACTCAAACCCGTGCTGGAGCAATCCAGATTCAATGCAGCCCCCTTGCTTCGCGCACCCTATGGCACAGTGTTCGAAAAAGTTGTTAAAGTATTGAAAAAAATCGTCTAAAGGGAGTGTTCAAATGCGTCGGGTGGTCTTTAACCAAAAAGGTGGCGTTGGCAAATCCACCATCACCAGCAACCTGGCGGCAATTTCAGCCAATAGTGGCCTGAAAACCTTGTTGATCGACCTTGATCCGCAGGGCAACAGCACCCAATACATCATGGGTCGTGATTCACAGCCCCTGGAATACTCGCTGGCTGACTTTTTTGATCAGGCCTTGAACTTCAAGATTCGACCCAAGAAAAGTGTCGAGTTTGTGGTTGAAACGCCTTATGAAAATCTCGATTTGCTGGGCAGCCACCCCGCGCTTGAAGAATTGCAAGTCAAGCTGGAGTCGCGCTATAAAATCTTCAAGCTGCGTGAAGCGCTTGATGAATTGAAAGGCCAATACGACCGTGTGTACATCGACACTCCGCCCGCACTGAATTTCTTTTCCCGATCGGCCCTGATCGCTGCTGATTCTGTGTTGATTCCATTCGACTGCGATGAATTCTCTCGCCGCGCCTTGTACAACCTGATGGACGCACTCAATGAAATTCGCGCAGATCACAACCCTGCATTGGAAGTGGAAGGCATTGTGGTGAACCAATTTCAGCCACGCGCAAGCCTGCCGCAAAAACTGGTGGCAGAACTGCTGGAAGAGGGCCACCCGGTTTTGAACACCTGCCTGTCTTCTTCCGTGAAAATCCGGGAAAGCCACGAAGCCGCCAAGCCAATGATTCATTTCATGCCCACGCACAAGCTGAGTCAGGAATTTCTGGCCATGCACACTGAAATTGAGGCCGCTGCCGCCAAGCGCAAAAAAAAGGTGGCCTGAAGTCCACATTGTTTGTCACACGCCTGAAACTTTCCGGCGGCACACTCACCTTTCAATGTAAATAATGTGAGTGTGCTCAATGCGCCAAGCCATGGTTTGGGTCAATAAATTGGGTGGTCAGTTCAAGGCTGCCCGCCATCAACGCCTTCAAAAGAAATTGCACAAACGCTTGGGCAAGCTGGTGTCTTACGGCTTGTCGTAAGCCGCTCCCGCAGTAGCAGTTTTGCTCAAAGCATTAGGCCCCTCTCAAAACCCAGTCCTTCGCAGGCTGGCCAGGGGAATTGCCCGCCTGTCCAGCGCCATGGGCTGGTTGTCCATTCGCTATCCTTCCTACAGCCTTGAAGACCGCCTGAAGCAGTTCAGCAGCCTGAACTTGTCTTTGCAGCCCGGCACCACCATTCGATTCAACGAGTTTTTTGTACCTTACATCACCGCCAGTTCAGACCAGCAGGGCGCGTTTGCTCTGGGATGCGTCACCGAGTTTCAGCGTGGCCCGCAGCTTCAGTTCCTGAAAAGGCTGGCGCAGGGTCGCCTTGCAGAAATGGGTGGCGGTGGTTTTGTGGACATGGATCACCTGATCCGTTTGCTTGATTTTGGTCGCGCCGCCCCGGAAATATGGGCGCACATGCCCGAGCACAGCCGAATGTGGGTGCAAGGGTTTGTCGATGGTTTGAACTGCGTACAGGCGCAGCGCCACCGTGGTGTAGATGAAAAGTTTTTGGGTATTCAACCCGAGCCGTATACCCCGCTCGACATTTTATTGTTTGGCCGCCTGGCTGGGGCCGACGTGAACTGGCCAATTTATTTCTCATTGATCGAGCACCGTCTTTCGGGCGATTTCATTGAATGGTGGAATCGACTTCGACGTGTTGGTGCAGGTGTATCCACCAGTTTCGATGCGCCCAACGCCAGCACGCCCAGCACTGCGCAGCAGATCGGTGAGTTCCTGAACAGCCTGTCACGATCTGGCAGCAATTCAATTGTGGTGCATGGCAACCGAACTCAAAGCGGCAAGCCACTGATGGTCAATGACCCCCACCTGGGGCAGCACTTGCCCAATGTGTGGATGATGGTGGGCTTGCGTACACCCACCTATCAGTGTGTGGGGCTGATGTTTCCCGGTGTGCCAATTCTGGGGCTAGGGCGAAATCCAACACTGGCCTGGGGCGGAACGAATCTGCGTGCAGCGTCTTCCGACTTGGTGCGGCTTGATGACGCCACTGCCAACAATACAGCTGAACAAACCGTGCAAATCCGGGTGCGTTTTTCCTGGTCCAGAAAGCGCAAACTGCGGTTCTCGCCACACGGCCCTGTGCTCACCGACTGCCCGGCCTTGGGTCGCCTTTGCGGCAAAGACAATCTTGCACTGCGCTGGGCAGGCCATTGGCCAACCGATGAAATCACCAGCTTTCTTCAAGGCATGCGCGCCACAACCGTGGACGAACTACACACTGCCATGCATGGCGTGGGTGTGACCCCGCTGAACGTACTGGGCGCTGACACTGAAGGAAATATTGGCCATGTGCTGGCCGCAACTTTGCCCAAGCGCCCCGGTTTTCCGGAAGACGACTGGGTACTGGCCGAGGCCATTGCGCATGAGCACTGGTCGGTGCAAGTGTGTGCCCGAGATTTCCCAAGCGTAGTCAACCCGGCGGCGGGTTTTATCGTGTCTGCCAACAATCGCCCATCCGAAGTCACAGGGTTGGGGTTTTTGTTCAACGGCGATGACCGGGTCATGCGGGCCAGGGCACTGTTCAACGCTCAGAAACGCTTCAGCCCCCAAACTTTGCTGGCACTGCAGCTTGATGTCACCTCGCCGTTGGCCGACAGGCTTTCAAGCCAGCTTGCTGAATACTGTCGCCCGTATTTGGTAAACAGCGAGCAGAAGGTGTTGTGCAACGCCATCGACCTGTGGGGTGGGGCTTACACGGCAGACAGCTTCGCAGCCCTGCAGTTTGAGTTTCTACTGGCGGCCCTGGTCCGGCAGTTGTCAGTTCTGCGCTACGCAGGGCGAATTCCTGGTTTGATGGATCAATGGGCCTACCTTACCGCCTGCCTGCTGGAAGACCTCGAGAGCTTAAGCAAAGCCGAGCGCGCCGTGCTGGTTCCGCACTGTGTGGACGAAGCCAACCGCAAGGCCCAGCATTGGCAACTTTGGGGGAATCTACACAAAATCCGTTTGCGCCACGTGCTTGGGCATGTGCCAATACTGGGCAAGTTGTTTTCCTCGAAGTCATTCCCCGCAGCGGGCTCGCGAGAAACGCTAATGAAAAATGCCCACAGCCTGATCCGGGGGTTCGATGAAACCAGCTATGGTTCGCAAAGCCGGCATCTTTCCGATTTGTCCGACCTTGATGAAAACTACTTCGTACTGCTTGGCGGACAGGACGGCTGGGTGGGTAGCCAGCTCATGACAGATCAAATACCGCTTTGGCACACCCGGCAAAGTATTCAGATGCCGTTGCGCCCCAGCCGCATCCAACAACTTTTTCCCCACTGCGTTGGCGAGTTAGAATAAATTCTCAATATTGTTTTAATTTGCTTGCGCACAGGAAGCCTGATTCATGAAAACCATCATTATTAGCAGCCGCAAGGGCGGGGCAGGGAAAACCACCTTGTCGTTGAATCTGGCCACACTGGCCAGCCAGCAGGGGAAAAAGAAAGTCGCATTGCTTGATCTCGACCCGCAGGGGTCAAGCCGGTTTTGGGACTCGCTTCGTGAAGCCGATTATCCGGATGTCCGCAAGGTCGGTTTCAACGACATCGTGATCGAGTTGTCCGAGCTCGAGGACGCTGACTACGACTACGTGTTCATCGACATGCCCCCCACTGACAAAAAATGGGTGAAAGACGCTTTCGAGCATGCCGACCTGGTACTGATCCCCACCAAAGCAAGTCCCTTGGACATTCACAGTGCCAGCAGCACGCTGGAATGGGCTTCGGATGCGGGCAGCAAGGTCACCTGGGTCATCAATGGCGCTTCCGTGTTCAGCAGCACGCCGGAAATTGTATTTGATCAATTGAAAGCCACAGCGAAAATTTGCCGCACCATTGTGCATGAACGCAATGACTTCGTAATTAGTGTGGGGCTAGGCAAATCGGTCAATGAATTTGCGCCCAACTCCAAGGCTGCAGCAGAAATAGAAAGCTTGTGGAAAGAAGTGCGCGGGCTGGTGAACAGGGCCTGATCGATCGCTTGCACCAAAACGGATCATTCAACAGCTTTGCTGCTGGCACCCAATTTGCTAAACATCCCCCAAACACACAAAGGGGGACGCATGACCACGGTGCTGATTGTTGATCCAAACGAGGAAACACGCCTTGCTTTGGAATCACAACTCGCTGAATCAAATCAGTTTGAGCGGGTTTTGTCGTGCTCCGGGCTTCAATCCGTGCAGGCCATGTTGAAGCAGCATGAGGTCAAAGTGATGCTGATCGATGCGGATCAACTCGGCAAGTCGTCGATCCTGCATGAAATCAAGGCCAATTATCCTGAAATTGGCGTTGTTCTGGTTCGGGGTAACTCTGGGGTGCTAGATTCCGTCACCCTGCAGGAATTGGGCGCTCACGCTCAAACATCACGCCTTGCTGCGCCCATGGAAATCGTGGCCAGCGTGGCCAAAGCGCTGGTCGTGCGGTTGCGCCCTGGCAAAGGCTTGCTGGGGAAGTTTTGGAAAGACACGAAGTAAGCAGCGGTAAAATTTAATGTCCTGAATTAGGCAACCATTTAGGGTTAGCTTGTCATATCGCATTTTCATTAAATAATGCAAAATCAAGGCAACGATTATCCTTTTGTTGCGCCATGCACAAGCCAGCCCTGTCACCACTGTTTCAAGTCACCCGCCAGCGCGGGGCCATGACCATTCTCACGATTGCCATCGTGTTGATGTCGCTGGGCGCGTTGGGTGTGTTGGGTCTTGGTCAAGTGGTTTGGGAGCGTGAAGAACTTCAGCGCATTGCTGACTTGGCGGCCAAGGCAGCAGCCAGTGACATTGACAATGCCAGCGCCACCGAATTCCAAGCCGCACGAGATTACGCTGCGAAGAACGGACTTGATCCAGTCGAAGACACAATCGAAATCAATTGCAATGTAAAAGGCACTGACAACCTGTTGCCTCCCGACTCCTGTGATTTGTCGGTCTTGGTGCGAGTAACACGCACCGTACCGGCAGCATTTCTGGGCGATGAACCTGTCACCGCCGTGGCCGAGGCCACAGTGGCCCCGTTTATCTCTGGCATTGTGGGCACCAATCTTCTGTCTGCCAACTTCAACGGTGGCGCACTTTCGCCTTTGCTCAATGAAATTGGAGTGAAGCTAAGTCTCGATTTGGTGGGGTTTAGGGATATTCTGGCCTCGGATTTACAAGTAGACCTGCAACAACTGGCGGAAGGACTGGGTGTTCCCGGTGGAGCAGGTCCACTAGACCTGGCGGCGTTGTTGAATGAGCCAGTGACTGGCGCTGAGCTGTTTAATGTGGCCTCGGAAATTGCTGGATACGACGGTCCAAGTTTGGGTTCCCTGAATTCGCCAGTGTTGAATACAAATTTTCCCTTGGGTGACATTATTTCAGCTGATCAGGCCATTGAAGCGAACATCCCCGTGGCCTCGGTTCGCTTGGGTAATCTGGCCTTTGCTGCAGCGCTTTCTTCAGCCACCTTGCTGTCTGCAGACACGCTACAAATCAATTTGGGTGACACAGTGCGTGCTACGATTCTTGAGCCCCCCCAATTGTTTGTTGCGGTCAAAAGCAACACCGACGGTGGAATCCTTGCCACGGCTAAAACTGAGCAGGTTCGCTTGACTAGCAAAATCAACGGTGTGCTCGATGTTTCCGTGACCACTGGCGGTGGCGAGGTAGATGTTCGCCAAATTGAATGCCGCCTGCCGCAATCCAATTCTGCTGTACTGACCAATGTGCGCTCTTCGCTGGTCAATGTAATTGTTGATTTGCCATCCATTCCTTCTCTGGGTGGCTTGCTGGGGGGGCTGGTTGATCCTGCGCCCATCCCCAGTACGCTGAGTGTGCAAAGTGCAAACAGTGTGACCTTCAATGGTTATCCAGACCCCATACTTGAAGGCCGTTACAGCTTCGAGGCCCAGCAGGGTTTGCCGAATTTGCTTGGTCAAATTGATTTGGGCCTGGGCATTTTGCAGCCACTTCTTAGCGTCTTGAATGTGAACAATCCGGTGAAGGTGGCTTTAGGGCTGCTCGGCGGTACACTCGATGACATGCTGGATCTGCTTGGCCTTGGGGTCAACGAGGTCGTGATCAACATCGACAACATGGATTGCTTCAACACGGCTGTGTTGACTCGTTAAACCCGAATCTCTCGGGTACACTGCGTTGAATTCAAAAAACTACACGAGGCAAGACATGGGTGAGCAACGCGTTTGGTATGGGCTGCAAGCGGGCCTGGTTGTTTTCTGGCTGGCGGTGCCACTGGTCGGTTTGCTCGGGTTTCATGTGCCAGCACTCACCTTGCTTGCGGGCATTATTCTGTTGGCCCATGTGCTTGAAATTCCATTGGCAATCAACCGTCTGCGTGGCAAAAACATACCCACAGGCAGGATTGTTTTAAAAACGCTGATCTTCGGTTTTACCTGGTGGTTGCCATTGAGCAAAGGTTTCACGCAAGAATAAAAAAGCCCGCTTTAGCGGGCTTTTTATCGAACCTTGATCACTTTCACACCGTCTGGCAAATCCAGCTTTGCACCGGGTGGCACCCACAAGTAGCCAATCCCTTCCGGTTGTTTTTTCAGCAGTTCAAACAATTCGTCCTGACTGGCCACTTCCATGGGCGGTGTGCCTTGTCCCGAATACCGGCGCACGTGCCAATAACCGGTGTAATCCAGTTCATTGAGCTTCATCATCTGGTTCAGGAATTCTTTTCGTTCAATGCTCCCCGGCGCGGCATTCAAGGGCCTCAATGGTTTGCCTTTGATTGAGGTCAGTCGGCCTTTGTACAAGCTTTGAACTTCACGCGCGTCCAGTTCATCAATCGGATTTTTTTCTGCGGTCACCAAAATGACGTCGGCAGACGCAGCCCGCCCGCTCGCGCCAAGCGATACCAAAAGCGAGGACAACACAATCAATTTGCTCAGTGGGCCCCGAATCATTGCCACACCCAGTTGTATGACACGCTCAGGAAATTGAACGTTGTGTTGGGAACCCGATTGTCTGAAAGCTGAGGGCGAGTATTTTTCTCAACCACATGTTGCAACTCCACCTTGATGGAATCAGACGGGCTCAGGTTGTACTTGCCACCAATCGCGAAGGAATATTGGTCGTCAAATTCCGAGATGAACCGGCCGTAACTGCCATACACCGCATGGCGGTCTGCAACCTTGCGGATCAACATCAGGTTCGCGCCATGCTCCTCAAACTCCGGTTCACTGGCTGACTGTCTGTCTGGACCCAGAAAGGGAATGACGCCACTGACTGAGGTAGCCAGTTCAGTCTGGCTGATTTCGCCTCGCAGGGTGTAAAGGGGCCATTTGTATTCGGCACCGATATTGGTGAAACGTGCTGAGGCATCCAGGCGACCATCCACCAGCGGAATGCCATTGATCTGGGTGATTGATCGGTCCACCTCGGCATTGTGGTGGGCCAGGTGAAGGCGGTAATTGTCGCCTTCAACGCCAATGACCAGACCGCCCAATTCAAATGAATTCAACGGAAAGTCTTGGTTAAAGCCTGCGAGTCGCTGAACAATGTCCTGGTTGCCGGTAATGGCCTGGAAGCTCCAGTAGCGGCCCGCTGAATCCTCAAAGTTGTAATTGGCCGAAAACCCGTCAGTGGCTAGCACCCCGGCGTTGTAATACACCTCGGGGTTCAGGTTGGCAGGCACATAGGTGTGGCCCACATCCAGATTCTCCGAATCCAGATAAAAATTCAGGCGCTGTCGCCCCAGTTTGAAATGCCAGTTGTCGTTGGGTTTGTACTTGATGAAGGCCCAGCGGTTATCCACCTCCACACTTTCATCCCGACGCTGTTCAGGTGCAACCACGTATTGAACCGTCGCACTGAATTCGTCATTCAGTTGAACATCAAGCTGTCCACCCAAAATGGAGTTGATCTTGAACGTGCCGTCTTCATTGACAAAGCGCAGGTAGTTTTTCTCGTTGTCGCCAATTGTGTACTGAACCGTACCGAAACCACTGAGCGAATAATCCACTGCATTCGCTTGCCCACAGCCCAGCGCCATGGTTGCAGCAAGCAACATGGTCTTGATGTGTTTTGGCAAGGCAGGGAGAAGAGTCAACTAATGCGCCCGTTGGGATTATTGTTCTTTGGTAATACACATTATTGCAGGTAGATTTGATTCGGCAAATGAAATAGTTCATTTCATTACCAAACAAACATGCGTCACCACTGATTTTCAACAAGTCTGTTGAAAAAAGACTACACAATTTGATCCGAAGGAGAGTTCCCCGCGTGAGGCACTGAAGAGTGCCAGGGAGAGGGTGGTGGCCGAGGACAGAATCGAACTGCCGACACAAGGATTTTCAATCCTCTGCTCTACCGACTGAGCTACTCGGCCACGCTGTTTTCAGTGGTCTTCACCACCGAAGCCCGCAAGTTTATCCGAAACTTTCATGTTGCGCAAACAGGAAATGCAAAATCGCTGTAGCATGTTCAATATTCAACCAACAAGCGCATTGAAAACCCATGAACAACCTGACGCCCACGCAGAATTCGCAAGCTGTCAATTACGACGCGGCCATCATTGGCTGCGGTGTTGTAGGGCTTGTCGCGGCCTTGGTGCTGGCCAGTTCAGGTTTCAGGGTGTTGGTCGTGGGGCCCAGGCCAGCCCAGTTCCAGCCTGATGCCAATCAGCGTTTCGACCCCCGGGTGTTTGCACTGTCGCACCGCAGCCAGCGTGTGCTGGACCGTCTTCGGGTGTGGGACAACATCCCCAGCGAGAAAGTCCAGGCCGTGACCGAAATGCAGGTGTGGGGCGATTCCAGCGGCGATGCACAGGGGCATTTGCGCTTTAACGCCAGCGACACGGGCGTGGATTATTTAACCTGGATTATCGAGCAAAGCTGCCTGTTCGACGTGCTGTTTGCCGCCATGCGCTACCAGCCCGGTATTGATTGGCTGGACGCACGCGTGGAAGGCCTTTCCCGCGAGAAAGAGGGTTGGGCCGTTGTCACCAATTTGAAGACCGTGCGTGTACCACTGTTGATTGCAGCGGACGGCGCACAGAGCCAAACCCGAAAACAGGCAGGTCTTGATTTCACGATTGATGATTACAGTGCCGAAGGTGTAGTGACCACTTTCGCCATTGAAAAGCCACACCATGGCACTGCGCGCCAGTGGTTTTCGGGTGATTCTGTGTTGGCCATGCTGCCTTTGCCGGGCCCACATGTGTCCATGGTCTGGTCGATGCCGCTGTCGCAATCCCAAGCCTTGATGCAATTGCCGCCTGTTGACATGGTTGAAAAGGTCAAGGCCCTGTCTGGCAGTGCGGTTCATGAACTGTATGGCGATTTGGTGCCGGTTGGTAAAACTTACGCGTTTCCCTTAAAGCATGGCGTGGCCCCTGTCTGGTTCGACAACGGCGTGGTGTTGATGGGCGACGCCGCGCATGTAATCCATCCCTTGGCTGGCCAGGGGTTGAATTTGGGTCTGGAAGACGCGGCTGAACTGGCCAATCTGTTGACATCGCGCAAGCGCTTGTTGGCGGTTCAGCGTTTGGGTCTGGCCGATGAGCAGTTGTGGCGGGCATGGGAACGCAGGCGAAAAGCCGCCTGCACGCCGGTGCACTTTCTTACCGATGGTTTGCACACCCTGTTCAGGCTCGATCTACCAGGCGCAGCATGGGTCCGTAACAAGGGCATGCAGATTGTCAACCAACTACCCATGCTCAAGCGTTGGTTGTCACAACAGGCGATGCGCTGACCTTATTCGATAACATAGGTCAATTCCCGCTGAAGCAATGAACAAATTGCATTCGCGTGTGTCCTAACTACAATTCAACTTTTTCCAAGCAGGCTTATGAACTTCAATCTACCTTCGTCTCTCCAAAAGCGCACAGGCGCTGTATTGCTGTCCGTGGCGGCCTTGTCCGCCGGTGTTTGGGGACTCTCCCAAATTGTTCAGCCTGCCCACGCAGCTGCCAGCAAGTCACAAGTGGAGCGCATTACTGCCGCAGTGAATGAATCACTGGGTGCCTCTGGCGTGAAGGTGGTGTCGGTTAGCGACATTGAGTTCGTTGATGGTCTGTTTGAAGTGGTGGTGAACCACAACGGCACCAAGAAAATCATTTACACCAATGCCAGTGGCAGTCATTTGATTTTGGGTGAGCTGATGGAAAGCAAATCCATGACCAACATCACTGAGGCCAGGCTGGACAAGTTGAATGCCATCAACTTCGAAAAGGATTTGCCGCTTGGACTTGCACTAAAAACTGTATACGGCACGGGTAGCCGCAAGATTGCGGTGTTTGAAGACCCCAACTGTGGCTACTGCAAACGCTTCCGCAAAGAAACCTTGACCAAACTGCAAGACACCACGGTGTACACCTATGTGTACCCCGTCTTGGGTCGCGACTCCCTGGACAAAGCCCAGAAGGTGATGTGCGCCAGCGACAAGTCTAAAATGTGGGACGACTGGATGCTGAAAGACCAGTCACCCACTGGCAACGGCAACTGCAACCCGCCCATTGAAGAACTGGTTTCCCTGGGTCGCAGCATGGGCGTTGCTGGCACGCCCACTGTGTTCTTCCAAGACGGCACACGTGTAAGCGGTGCGATCCCTTCTACCGACTTGAACCGCCGAATTGCAGCGGCTCAGCGAGCGAAGTAAATCAGCTTCCACCTTCGGGTAGGGGCGTGCCTTTCGGCCAGATTAGCCACATTTTCAAAGGTTGGCGGGTCAGTCCCGCCGCCTCGCCCGCTTCGTCCCCTGTTCCCCAAAAGTAATCAGCACGAACTCGCCCGCGAATTGCACCGCCCGTGTCTTGGGCCAACATGCCGTGGGCAATCGCCGCATTCGTCACCGGGTTGCTTGACTCAATCCAGATCGGGCTGCCGTAAGGTACTTTTTCACGGTCAATCGCCAGGCTCAAACCACCGGTCAGCGGCACCCCCATTGCGCCCACCGGGCCTTCTTTGGGGCTCAATACTTTGTTTTCCTTGAAAAAAACCACACTCGGGTTGGCATTCAACAAGGCTTCAAGTTTGCCAGGGTTGGCTTTGGCCCAATTGCGAATACCCGGAATGGTTGCTTGCGCGGCAGTCAGTTCGCCGCGATCAACCAACACTTTGCCAATTGACTTGTAGGGGTGGCCGTTCTGTTCCGCGTAACTTAGCCTGATCACACTGCCGTCAGGCAAGGCAACTCTTCCCGATCCTTGTACCTGCAATAAAAACGCATCAAGTTTGTCGTTCACCCACACAATGGGTTGTTCACGGTCTGGTCCCAGTCGTTCCCATTCCCCCCGATCAAAAAAGGGCACCAGCGTATTGCCCTGTAGGCGTCCACGCAGGCGTTTGCCTTTCAATTCGGGGTAAATGTCGTCGAGTTTCACGGTGATCAAGTCTGCCGGTACGCCATAAAGTGGCGCGTTATATTGGCCTTGTGCAGTTCTGGAACCCTTCAGCATGGGTTCGAAATAACCAGTCAACAAGCCTTCTTTCTTGCCGTCTTCCTGCTGGAATTGCCACACATCAAAGTTGGCTTCCATCCAGATCTGGGCGGGCAACAAAGCGTTGCCGCTCATGTTTTGGCGGGCTTTTCGGCAGGCCTCCAGCAAGCCGGTCGGTGTTGCCTTTCGTTTGGCCAGTGCATTGCCGTTGGCTGAACATTGTTCGGCAAAAGCCTCCAGAAACTTTTTGTGGTCGCTGGTGCTCCAGCCAGGCAGCTTCGAGAAATCAGACTTAACAAACAGTGGCAGTGCGGGTGCTTCGTCTTTTTTGTCGGTCTGAACTGTCTTTTCACCACTGGGGCATGAACAATCAGCAGCTTTTGGGGTCGGAGCAGTAGCGCATCCAGATAAAATCAGGGCAGCCAGCACAGTGCTGGGCCACCAACATTGGAGTGGATTGAACATGTGGTTACTCATTGCGGAAATGGTTTTGGCCTTGGGCCTGATTGTGTTCATCATGTGGTGGACATTGCGGGCTCGGGTTGATCATCCGGCTGAAAAGCCCAAAGATGAAGCGGCCGAACCTGATAAAAACGCCGGTCAGGATTAGTGCAATACCCGCGGCATGGACAGCAAAAACTCTGACACAGGCACATCGAACTGTTCGCCACCTTCGCCAATGAAGGTGTAAGTGCCTTTCATCGTGCCCACAGGGGTGGGCAGGGGGCAGCCGCTGGTGTACTCGAATCGCTCGCCTGGGCGCAGCGTGGGTTGTTCACCTACCACGCCGTCACCCCTGACTTCCTGCACCACGTTGTGTGCATCAGTAATAATCCAGTGGCGGCTTAGCAACTGCGCGGTTCGGGTTCCCACATTTTCGATTTCGATGGTGTAGGCGAACACATAAGGACCTTTTTCCTTGTCGCTTTGTTCATCAAGAAATTGGGTGCTGACCCGAACTTCAAAAAGGTATTCTGACTGGCTGCTCATGCTGCGTGGCTTGTTGGTCTGTACGTGGCTTTCAAGTATGACTTCAAACCCCCGATTTCACAAATCCGAAGCCGCTTGCAAAGCCATTTGGCGGGGCAACTTCGTTTAAACTCTTGCTTTGATTGTTGAATTCTCCACCGAAGGCCAGCCATGAACCCGTTTGTTATCGCTCCCAGTATTCTTTCTGCCGACTTTGCCCGCCTGGGCGAAGAGGTAAAAAATGTGATCGCTGCGGGCGCGGACTGGGTTCACTTCGATGTCATGGACAATCACTACGTGCCCAATCTCACGATTGGCCCACTGGTGTGCGAGGCCCTGCGTCCCCACACCACTGCCATGATTGACGTGCACCTGATGGTGCGCCCCGTGGATCGAATCATTCCCGATTTCGCAAAGGCCGGCGCAAACCTGATTAGCGTTCACCCCGAGGGCACCGATCACCTTGATCGCACCTTGGGCCTGATTCGCGATTCCGGTTGTCAGGCAGGCATCGTGCTGAACCCGGCTACCCCAATTTCTTGGGTGGATCACGTCATGGACAAGCTTGATCTTGTTCTGGTGATGTCAGTGAACCCGGGGTTTGGCGGCCAAAGTTTCATTCCGCAAGCCCTGGTGAAACTGGCTGAGTTACGCAAGCGCATAGACGCCCATGTGGCCAATGGCGGCCAGAATATTCGTCTGGAAGTAGATGGTGGCGTGAAGCCCGACAACATTGCGCAAATAGCACGTGCGGGTGCCGATACCTTTGTGGCCGGTTCAGCCATTTTCGGCAAGCCCGACTACAAGGCTGTAATCGATCAAATGCGCGCCGAACTCGCGACTACGAGATAAACAACCATGACCAAGAAAGCAGTACTGTTTGATCTCGACGGAACACTTTTGCACACGGTGCCCGATCTGGCCGCCGCTGTGAACGCCATGCTGCTTGACCTGGGCAAACCTGTTTTGCCCGAAGAAACCGTGGCAGTGTATGTGGGCAAGGGCGCAGAAAACCTGGTGAACCGAAGCCTGACCGGCAGCATGACAGAGAAGGCCTCGCCTGAGCTGTATGCGCAGGCCATGGCCAACTGGCAAAACCATTACACCCACATCAACGGCAACCACTCGGTGTTTTATCCCGGTGTGAAAGAAGGGCTGGAGTTGTTGAAAAGCGCAGGTTACAAACTGGCGGTGGTCACCAACAAGCCCGAACGTTTCACCAAGCCCCTGCTTGAACGCACCGGCATTGCCAATTACTTCGAGGTCATGGTGGGTGGCGACACCTGCCCGGTGAAGAAACCCGACCCAATGCCTGTGACCCACGCCTGTGCGCTGCTCGGCGTTCAGCCTTCCGAAGCCTTGATGATTGGCGATTCCGTGAACGACGCGCTGGCGGCCAAAGCTGCAGGCGTGGAGTGTTGGCTTTTGCCCTACGGTTACAACGAGGGACGATCTGTTCACGAAACCCCATGCGATGGAATCGTGAACACAATCGAGGAAGCTGCACAACGCCTTCTGGGCACACGGGTACCACAATGATTTCTCAAGCCGAATTTGATGCATTTGCCGCGCAAGGTTACAACCGCATTCCATTGATTGCGCGCTGCTACGCCGATCTCGATACACCCTTGTCGGTGTATTTCAAACTGGCCAACAAACCGAACACCTTCCTGCTTGAATCGGTGGTGGGTGGCGAACGTTCGGGCCGTTATTCCTTCGTGGGCTTGCCCTCCAGCATCACCATCAAGGTGGTTGAGCATTCTGTTGTGGTCCAACGGCAGCACGCCGATGACACAATTGAAACGCTGGAAACATTCAACGGCGACCCGCTGCAATTCATCGAGCAATACCATGCACGTTTCAAGGTTCCGCCAGTGCAGGGCAGTCCCCGTTTTTTTGGCGGACTCGCCGGCTACTTCGGGTACGACACGGTGCGCTACATGGAGCCCCGCCTGGAGGCCAGCCGAAAAGCCGATGACCTTGGTATTCCCGATATTCTGCTCATGTTCACCGACCGCATGGCGGTGGTTGACAACATTCAGGGCACCATTCAGCTAATTGTGTTTGTCGACCCGGCGCAAGCCAATGCCTACGAAAACGGTGTCGCCGAGGTGAAGCGGCTCATGGGCCAACTTCGTCAACCCATTGCCATTCCTGTGTCTGGCAGCAGTGAGAGCACGCCCATTGAACGCAGCATGAGCAAAGATTATTTCTTTGACATGGTAGCCAAGTCCAAGGAATACATTGCAGCTGGCGATGTCATGCAGGTTGTGCTTGGCCAAAGGCTTAGCAAACGTTTCACGCAAGACGCACTGATGTTGTACCGCGCACTGCGTTCCCTGAATCCGTCGCCGTATTTGTTCTATTACAACTTCGGCAGCTTTCAGGTGGTGGGTTCATCGCCTGAAATTCTGGTGCGGCAGGATCAGGTCGAGGGCAAGTCACCTTTGGTCACCCTGCGCCCCATTGCAGGCACCCGGCCGCGGGGCAAAACACCGCAAGAAGACATGGCCTTGGCTGAAGAACTGTTGGCCGATCCCAAGGAAATCGCAGAGCACGTCATGTTGATCGATCTGGCCCGCAACGACGTGGGTCGCATTGCTCAGGTGGGTTCCGTGCAAGTCACCGAGAAAATGATCATCGAACGCTATTCACATGTCATGCACATTGTCAGCAATGTTCAGGGTGATTTAAAACCTGGTATGGGCGCAATGGACGTGCTGCGCGCAACATTCCCGGCCGGAACTCTGTCGGGTGCACCCAAGGTTCGCGCAATGGAAATCATTGACGAACTCGAGCCCACCAAGCGTGGCGTGTATGGCGGGGCCTGTGGTTACCTCAGCTTCACAGGCACCATGGACGTGGCCATTGCCATTCGCACCGGGGTGGTCAAAGACCAAACCCTGTATGTTCAGGCGGGTGCTGGCGTGGTCGCAGATTCAGTCGCAGAAAGCGAGTGGCTTGAAACTGAAAACAAGGCACGCGCGGTCATGCGCGCGGCTGAACTGGTGCAAGCCGGGCTCGATGGCGAACTGAACTGAAAGGATCAGAACGGACAACTCCCCCGGCTGGGTAGCTTTCACCAGCGCCACTTATTCATACCCTGATCCCTGGAAAGAAAATTCAGGCAGGGACGGGTATGAGATTGCTGGTGGTGATGAACAACGACGCTGTCAAACACAGTTGGGTCGATTCCATTCGACCCCATTGGCCGGGCTTAATCGAGTTGTGTGAATCAAATGCGCAAGCGCTTGATCGGCTGAAAAGCCCTTACTTCTTTCCGCTTATGGCATGTCAGGCTGATCGTGAGACCATTCTCAAGGCACGTGGCCATGGCGTTCAACGTGTCGTGATTCTTCCTTGCGACGCGGCGCAACTGGTTCAGGAAATCAATTCGAATGTGTTGGGCTTTTCCAAATCACATGGCCGCGAAGGCCAGGTTCAGCTGCATGTCATGAACCACACCTTGAACAGCCTGTGCCATGGGCCGATGACCCACAGTCAATTGCAATGGCTCAAGCAGCGTTGCACGGGCGAGCACCTTCAACTGGCTTGCGCGGCCATAGATCAGGTCATGCGTTACATGGATCAACCCAATCCAAAGACTGCGGAAATCAAAAGCGCCTTGCTGGAATTGTCTGGCCAGGTGCAGTACCGGGTCGACAGGGTCTTGTCACCGCAATACGCCTGAACCAGCCTGAGTCCTGCGGGGTGCATGTGCTAAAATTTCGTCAAATCAAGCACATTCACCCACATACCTCTCTTGGCGCAGGTCCACCATGCTGTTGATGATCGACAACTATGACAGTTTCACCTTCAACCTCGTCCAGTATTTCGGCGAGTTGGGTCAACAGGTTCATGTCGTTCGGAACGACGCAATCACCGTCGACGAAGCCCTTGCGCTCAAGCCCAGTGCCGTGTGTGTATCGCCAGGCCCTTGTTCGCCCGCGCAGGCTGGTGTGTCCATTGAAATCATTCAACGCATGGCGGGTGTAGTGCCCGTACTGGGTGTTTGTTTGGGGCATCAGGCAATCGGCGAGGCCTTCGGTGGCAAGGTTGTACGTGCCAAAACCATCATGCATGGCAAAACATCGCCGGTGCATCACCGCAACCTGGGCGTATTCGAAGGCCTGCCCAATCCTTTGACTTGCATTCGCTACCATTCTCTGGCCATCGAGCGTGAAAGTCTTCCTGACTGCCTTGAGGTTACCGCCGAAACTTCCGACGGCGAAATCATGGGTGTGCGTCACAAAACACTGGATGTTGAAGGGGTTCAGTTTCACCCGGAGTCCATTTTGAGCGATCGCGGGCACGACCTTCTAAAGAACTTTTTAAAGCGCGTCAAATCGCCGGTGGCTGCGTGATTTCACACGCACTTAACGAATCCAACTTTTTTGCTCACACACGTCATGTCTCAACCCTTTAATTATTCCGCAACACTGAACCAGCTGCTTGCAGGTCAACACTTGTCGCACGACCTTACACGTCAAGCGTTTCAGCAACTGCTCAGCGGCGGTTTAACTACTGCTCAAATCGCTGGTTTGCTGGTGGGCTTGCGCGTCAAAGGTGAAACCGCCGAAGAAGTGGCCGCCGCGGCGCAGGTCATGCGCGATCTGGTAACCCCGGTTGAATTGCCCGCTGGAGTCGAAGTGGTCGACCTGTGCGGCACAGGTGGAGACGGTGCGCAAACCTTCAATATTTCAACAGCTTGCATGTTTGTGCTGGCTGGTGCGGGTGCCAAAGTGGGTAAGCATGGCGGTCGCAGCGTGTCATCCAATTCTGGCAGTGCCGACGTGCTTGAACTGCTTGGTGCCAACATCAATTTAAAGCCTGAACAGGTCGCCCAATCGATTGCCCAAGTCGGAATTGGTTTCATGTTCGCACCGAATCATCACAGTGCCATGCGCTTTGCCGGCCCTGTCCGCAAAGAACTCGGTGTGCGCACCGTGTTCAATATTCTGGGGCCTCTGACCAACCCGGCCCATGCCAAGCGTCAGGTCATGGGTGTGTACAGCCCGAACCTGCTTGAACTGCAGGCTGAGGTGCTCAGGCGGCTGGGGTCTGTGCAGGCCCTGATTGTGCATGGTGAAAACGGAATGGATGAATTGTGTATCGAATGTGATTCAACAATCGCTGAACTTCGCGATGGCGACATTCGTCATTACAGCATCAAGCCAGAGGACTTCGGCCTAAGCCGCGCCTCTCACAGCAGCCTGCACGCTGGTTCGGTGCAGGAATCGCGCGACAAGATTTTTCATGCCCTGAACGGCAAGGGTGGCGCAATTGGCGACATCGTTCTGCTAAACAGTGCGGCTGGTTTGTACACGGCAGGGTTGGTGTCCAGCCTGAAGGAAGGCGTCGATCTGGCCCGCTCGACAGTGGTCAGCGGTGCAGCCATTCGCAAACTCAATGAATTCGTCGACTTCACCAAGTCGCTGGAACAATAAGGCAAAATCATGAGCGACATTCTCGACAAAATTCTGGCCACGAAGCGTGAAGAAATTGCGCAAGGCAAACAGGTGTTGTCTGAAGTACAGTGGCTTGCGAAAGCAGCCCGGCTTGAAGCACCCCGTGGTTTCGCCTCAGCCATGAAAACCGCGGTGGCCAAGGGTCTGCCCGCAGTGATTGCCGAAGTCAAACGCGCCAGCCCCAGCAAAGGCATTTTACGCGAGCCCTTCGATCCGGTTGAAATTGCCAAAAGCTATGCAGAGCATGGTGCAACTTGTTTGTCGGTACTGACTGACATTCAATACTTCAAGGGTGCGCCACAGTATCTCGACATGGCCCGGAAGGCCAGTGGTTTGCCCTGTATCCGCAAAGACTTCATCATCGACACCTATCAGGTTGTTCAAGCTCGCGGACTTGGAGCCGATGCTATTTTGTTGATCGTGTCGGCACTGGAATTGCCGCAGTTGCTAGAGTTGGAACAATGCGCCAATGAGCTTGGCATGGATGTGTTGGTCGAGGTGCACGACGCGGATGAAATGGACATCGCTCTGCAACTGAAAACCCCCTTGATCGGGGTTAACAACCGCAACTTGCGCACCTTCGAAACATCACTTCAAACCACGCTCGATTTGAAAAGCAGGGTCGGTGCCGACCGCCTGTTGATTACCGAAAGCGGTATCGCCACACGCGACGATGTGGCTTTGATGCGCGCCAATGACGTGCATGCATTTCTGGTGGGCGAGGCCTTCATGCGTGCCCCGTCTCCGGGGCAGGCACTGGCAGAACTGTTTTATTGAATTGTAGGCAATGCCTGCCAGGGGGCAGGCACAGTGCTGCCTTCAATCTGTTCCAGTTTTTTGATGGTCCAGTCGTTTGAAGCGGGTTCTCCCGCAGTGATTTCAAATGACATCAAACGTTCAGCGCGAAAGCCAATGGCCATCAAATTTGCGCCCGGTTTGGTCGAGGCCAGCAGGCGTTTGTAATTGCTCTCAGTCAATTTTTTCTCATTCAAACCAACCAGCACATCTCCGGCAGAAATCCCGACCATGTGGGCAGGGCTGCCGTTAATCACCTGCTTGACCAGCATACCCTCGGGTTTGAAAACGCCGTGAACACCCAAGTAAACTGCCTCATCGCCACTGACCTGCTGCAAGGAATAGCCATATGCTTTCAGTGCATCAGCCAGTGGAAGTTCAAGGGTCGAGTGCGTCCATTGCTGAATTTGTTGGTGTAATTCCAGACCCGTTGCCTCCAGAACAAGCTTGGCAAACTCGTCTTCATTCAGGCCTTCGCCACTTTCACCCTTGCGTTGCCACATCAGGCGCATGACATCATCTAGACATTTCTCACCTGCGGTTCGCTGACGAATCGTCGCGTCAATACACAGTGCAACCAATGCCCCCTTGGTGTAATAACTCACGATGGCGTTCGGTGCGTTCTCATCCTGACGGTAGTACTTGGTCCAGGCATCAAATGAACTTTCTGCCACACTCTGGTTCAAGCGGCCCGGGCCTTTCATCACCTGTGCAATGGTTTTGCCCAGGGCTTTCAGGTAGGCCGCCTCATCCATTTTTCTGGCACGCGCCAGCATCAAGTCATCGTAGTACGAGGTGAAGCCTTCAAATATCCACAGCAGGCTGGTGTAATTTTCCTGCGTCAAATCGTAAGGCACGAACGCGGCAGGCTTCATGCGTTTCACGTTCCATGAATGAAAGTATTCATGGCTGCACAAACCCAAAAATCCCTCGTATCCCTTGGGTGCCTTCTCGACTCCACGCTGCGGCAGGTCACTGGCATTGCACAACAGCGCTGTGCTGTTTCGGTGCTCCAGTCCGCCATAGCCGTTGTCGGTCGCATGAAGCATGAACACATACCGATCAAAAGGCGCGCGTTTGGTGTCAGGTTCAAACAAAGCGATTTGCGCTTCACACACGGGTTTTAAATCGTTACAAATCCGGTCCAGGTCCAGGTCGGCATCCGCGCCGTACACAGCAAACACGTGCTTGACACCCAGCGCATCAAAACTGTGTACTTGTAATTCGCCCATTTCCACCGGGTGGTCAATCAGGCTGTCGTAATCTGGCGCAGTGAATTTCACATGGCCGCCCGCTTTCAAAACCGGGCATCCATGGTTGTCTTTCAGGGTGCCAGGTGCTGCCTGCAAACCGCAGGCAATCGTCCAGTCTGTTGCGTTTTCGCCTGCGCGGGCAAGGGTCAGTTCGACGCTGGAATGCTCATGTCCAGTTGGGCACAAAAACAGACTGGTGCCGTTGAAAAAGCCATGGGTTTCGTCCAGGTGTGCACCTCGAACAGACAGGTCCCACGCATAAACCCGCCAATCACATTCCAGCAGAAGGCTCGTATGCCCACCAGCCAGGGCGGCCGGGTCTGCAAGCACCCTCCAGCCGTCTTTGCGAAACTTGGTGCAATTGGCCGGCATGTTATTCACCCGCGCATTCACATACAACACGTTTCGTGCGAATTCGCGAATCAAATAGCTGCCAGGAATCCATGCGGGCAAGGTCAGGTCAATTGCAGGTTGTCCTGAATTGTCCTGCAATTTGGACAGTGGAATGTCCACCTGCAAGCGCACGTCGAAATAGTGGCCTTTTGGGTCCGCCACCGAGACCAGATAATGCAACATGATTTCTGTTTTTCAGATTTTGATAACCACACGACCAATATTCTTACCGGCCATAATTTGTTCAGCCGCCTCAATCGCGTCTTCCAGTGCAATCACGCGTGAAAGATTCTTCAGCTTGTCCACATCGAGATCCGTCGCCAACCTGCGCCATGCCTCTTCACGCAAGGCAATGGGGGCCATCACCGAATCAATCCCCTTCAACGTGACACCCCGCAAAATGAAAGGAGCCACCGACGAAGGCAGGTCCATGCCCTGCGCCAGGCCACAGGCTGTTACCGTGCCGCCATATTTGGTTTGTGCGCAGGCATTGGCCAGCGTGTGTGAACCCACGCAATCGACCACACCAGCCCAGCGTTCACGCTGCAGGGGTTTGCCCGGTTCGGAAAGCAGTTTTCGGTCAAGCACTTCGTTTGCACCCAAACTCTTCAGGAAATCGGCTTGCTCAGTTTTGCCGCTGGTTGCCACCACCGTGAATCCCAATTTGCTCAACAACGCAATTGCAACCGAGCCCACGCCACCGGTGGCACCGGTCACCAGAATTTCGCCATCCGCTGGTTTCACGCCGTGCGCTTGCAGACCAAACACGCACAGCATGGCGGTGTATCCGGCCGTGCCGATTGCCATGGCTTGCTCGGCGCTCAAGCCCGCCGGCTTTTTGATCAACCAGTCCCCTTTCAGCTTCGCCTTTTCAGCCAGGCAGCCCCAATGGGTTTCACCCACGCCAAAGCCGTTCAGAATCACCTCGTCGCCAGGCTTGAAGTTCGGGTGTGCACTCTCCAACACCGTGCCTGCGCCATCAATGCCAGCCACCATCGGCCACAGTCTTACGACAGGCGATTTGTTGCAAATGGCCAGGCCATCTTTGTAGTTCAGTGTCGAATGGGAAATTTGAACCAGTACATCACCAGTCTCCGGCAACTGCTTTTCATCCAGTTGCTCGACGCTGGCCTTGAATTCGCCCTGTTCATTTTTTTGAAGAAATACAGCCTTGAACATGTGTGCTCCGTCTTTGCTTTTTGTGTGTCTTGAAATTCAAGACTACACCATTTAAGCGAAGCAGGCGGTGATCAACAGGCCAACAATGGCACCCAAAGTCAGGTGGTTTCTTAGCCTCAAATAGCTGTCGAAAGCCTTCATGGGCTTTAAAAACCGCTGATCCACCAACCACACAAAGGCCAGAATCAGCGCAAGAATCCAAAGCGTGGTCCCCGGTGGTGAAAACGCACCGGCAACCCAAGCCAGCAGGGAAGGGGTCACGCCCCAAATGAAGCTGCGAGTTTCAAACTCAGCCTGATCCAGCCCGGCAAGGTAAACCGCCTGTTCATTGTTGTTCAATGAAATGGCAAGCCCCCAATGCACAGCACCCAGAAAGGAAACGATACACAAAGCGTAAATCAGGTTGTACTCAGCCAGGGTGCTTGCTGTATCAGTGCCGCTGTAAACCCCTGTCAGAATGGCCAGGCCGAGAAACGGAACTAGGCCTGCATAGCCCAATGTGTTCATCCAGTGAGTTTTAAGAACCTGTGCCATCTTCAGTCCACCAATGCTCCGTCATGAATTGCTTCGTCAAGACTGCCTGCCATCAGCGTGGCTTCTCTGTAAAACCGTGAAAAACTCTGCTGAAAGCGCGCCGGGTTGGGCAGCAAGCGGTCGTCTGGACTCCATGTCACAGGCATGCATTTGTCCAGCGTTTGATAACCCGGATTCAATGTCTCTTTCATCTCCAACTGGGCGTTGGCCTGTTTGAATTGAGTCAACATGACAGCGTTGTGCGCAAGATTATTCGTATTCACAATCCAGATCTGTTCGCAGCCCGATTCCATCGCCTTTGAAACAAATTGCCAGCGGGCTTGGCTCCATGGGTGTGCTGCATGAAATGCCGTGTCGATTACACCTACGCGCAAAACCCCACTTGCCGGAGTTTCGAAACAGGCCCGCAAGTCCCAAGGGTGTATCAACTGAATTTTCGTAAAGTTTGAAATCACACTACAAGCTGCGACAAGCCCGCTTGCTTCACGCAGATCGACGGTTTTGCGCTTCAGGTTATCCGTCAGTAAATCCCAATCAAAGCCTGATGTGTCCGGTTCTTCAACGCCAACCGAAGGCGCATGTCTTTCCCGTCCAACATCGCGCTTGCTCCGTGCAATCGATTCCAGGTCTTCATAATCCGTGTCAATTGCCGTGCCACTACAATCCCATTTCGGCGCATACTTTTTTACGTTGTCTGAATTGAACACGTAGGGCTTGTGGCTGAACGTGCCAGCCACCCATTGCCAACTCAGGTGGTTCGACGCCAAGTCCCCATCAAGCAAATGGGAGTACATCCAGTCAGCGCCGACTTTCCAGTGAACCTTGCGCATGTGCACTACATAAGAGGCGATCCACATCCGCACATGGTTGTGCAAATAGCCGGTTTCATACAACATTTCAACGCCAGCGTCGATTGCAGCAACGCCGGTTCGGCCTTCCCGAATGTCATCCGGTAGCCTGTCGCTGTATCGTCCCGACCACACGGGGCGGCGCACATCGTTCAAGATGCCACTGCCCAGTTCGCCGTGCACATGCTTGAAAAACTCCCGCCAGGCAAACTCAAATATTAATTTGTCCTCGAAACTAAGGCGATGAGTTTCCATCAGGATCTGGGTTGCCTCCCGCACGTTCGTATAGCCGTGGGTGACCCAGGGCGACAAACCTGTGATTGCACCATCCAGAAAGTTACGGGTTCGGCTGTACTGGGCCGGGTCCACATTCGAGATGGCCTGCAATGCTGCCTGTCGGCTTGGTTCGTATTTAATCGGCGTCTTGTACTGCATGACTAGCCCTTAGCTATTAGTAGAACCTGGTTTACTTCACAAGGGGGCGAATATTTCGGAATCCCCCGTCGACATTCAACACCGTACCGGTAATCCTGCTTGAGCCATGGCTCAGTAGCCAATGCATGGCCTGCGCAACTTCTGCTGGCTGATTCACGCCTTGCAATGGGTACTGTTTTGCGCTGGCCGCACGCATCATGTCGCTCTTCAGAAAAGCCGAAGCGATTGGGGAGTCTGTCAAACCCGGGGCAACCACGTTCACTCGAACATTGTCCGAAGCATGGGTGGCGGCGGCAGATTTCGCCAAGCCCTCAACGCCCGCTTTTACTGCGGCAATTGCCTCGTGATTGGGCACGCCAATCCCCGTGGCACATGTCGAGACCAGTACGGCAGAGCCACCCTGTCCACCAGCTTTGGCCTGTTTCAAAAAGGCGCGCAAGCCATACATTGCTGAAAGCAGGTTCACTTGCATGACGCTGTCGATTTGGGAATCTGTGGTTTTAGTCAGTGGAGCCACCAGAATCGATCCCACGCAATGCGCATAGCCATCGATCTGTTTGCCCAGCCCGGCGGCTGTTTCAAATGCAGCGTCGACCGAAGTCGAGTCACAAGCTTGCGCCTCTATTATATGTACACCCGCGGTGTGGCCATAAAGCGCTTCCAACACCGATGAATCACGGCCTACGGCGATCACATCCTGGCCTGCGTCCACGCACAACTGAATCAATTCCTGGGCAATTGCGCTGTTTGCGCCCATTACAAATACGCACTTTGTCATTCTTTACTACCTGTTTTGTCCAAAGTGCCCCTATTTTGTCCTAGACAGAAAATAAAGTCACGTCTTCATTCAAAAGTCTTTTGAGTCTCTTATTGAGCCAACATCAGCAGGTAGACTTTCTCCATCCCTATTAATAACGAACAAAGCAGGAGATTGACCATGACATACGAAACCATTCTTGTAGAAACCATTGGGAAGGTTGGGCTGATTCGCCTGAATCGTCCCCAGGTGCTGAATGCATTGAACGACCAGCTAATGACCGAGTTGGGCGAAGCCCTTGTCGCATTCGATTCCGATGAAAACATCGGGGCCATGGTTGTGACCGGCAACGACAAGGCATTTGCCGCCGGTGCTGATATTGGTGCGATGGCATCCTTCACTTACATGGATGTCTACAAAAGCGAGTACATCACCCGTAACTGGGAAACCATTCGCAACATTCGCAAACCCGTCATTGCAGCGGTGCGCGGGTTCGCGCTCGGCGGTGGCTGCGAGCTCGCCATGATGACCGACTTTATCATTTGTGCCGACAACGCCAAATTCGGCCAGCCAGAAATCAAGTTGGGCATCATCCCTGGTGCCGGCGGCACACAACGTTTGCCCCGCGCTGTCAGCAAGGCCAAAGCAATGGACCTCTGTTTGACTGGTCGGCTGATGGATGCCGCCGAAGCGGAGCGCGCCGGGTTGGTTTCCCGTGTGGTGCCTGCTGATCGCTGTCTGGACGAAGCCATTGAAGCTGCAACAGTGATTGCCGCTTATTCGAATCCCTCGGTAATGATGGCCAAGGAAAGTATCAATCGCGCTTTTGAAGCATCTTTGTCAGAAGGTGTGCTGTTCGAGCGCCGTCTTTTTCATAGTTTGTTTGCGACCGACGACCAAAAAGAGGGCATGGCAGCCTTTGTAGAGAAGCGGAAACCCGATTTCAAGAACAAATAAGACTAAATTGTGCGAATTAATTCGAATTAATTTCGCAAATTTTGGGTTTGTGTCCCTTTATATGGGCTGCGATAGCAAAAAAATTGGAAATACTTCAGGGCTCCTTTTGGAGCCTGTTTTTTGTGCAACTCGGGAAAAAATCCTTGTGCTTCAGAGGCTTGTTTTCGTCGGCTTGTGGGGTGTTTGGAACACAGTTTTGTCGCGTTGCAGAAAAATACAAATTTCTTCGCAAAAGTGTTTGACAGGTGGAAAGATGATGTGCATAATCTCGTTTCTCTGCTGCACGACAAGCAGGACGAAACGAAGCAAACAAGCGGTTCTTCAAGGTTTTAAGTAGTTTTGAGGAGCAGCAAGTTTAGCAGAAATTTCGAAGCGATCTTTAACAAGTTAACAGCCGATAAGTGTGGGCACTGACCAGATGGGTTTAAGGTTTGTTCTTTTCTCAAAAAGAATGACTTTGAATCACGATTCAGAGTTAGTGC
>Ga0315338_1000509_pt1 | contig 85639 bp, 86 predicted proteins | sample ASW8metaG_FD_204518 | JGI IMG/M metagenome (GOLD analysis project Ga0315338, IMG submission 204518) | Ammonia-oxidizing marine archaeal communities from Monterey Bay, California, United States - ASW #8 | ecosystem: Environmental > Aquatic > Marine > Coastal | place: USA: California | collected...
TGCGGCGTCGGCTCGGGTGCGTGCCGGGTTGGACGCGTTCGATGCTCGGGTCGCGGCGGCGGTTGGTCGCCTCGATGATGGCGGGGCGGGGGCGTCGGTGGTGTTTCGGGGTGCGTCGAAGTGTTCGCAGCGTGAAGCCGACCGACGCGCGAAGCGGGCCGAAGCGCTGGCGGTGCTGCCGTCAACGGCCGATGCGCTCGCCGAAGGCTCGATCACCGCGGAGCATGTCGACACGCTGGCCCGCGCGGCCGAAGCCACCTCGGCGGACGCGGTCGAACAGTCCGATCTGTTGGCGAAGGCCAAGTGCCGGCCCGCGGATCTACTCAGCAAAGACACGCGGGAGTGGACGCGACGGCACCAAACCCGAACCGGTCTCGAAGAAGCGCATGCCCGTCGGGTCGGGGCGCGGCGGTGTGTGATCTTCGAGTCCGACGACAACATGACGGTGCTGCACGCCGAGTTCGACCCGATCACCGGCGCCAAGATCCGCTCCGCCCTCGACACGATCTGTGATCGGATGTTTCACACCGACGGCGGCCGCACCACGGCCGGCCTCGCCCGCACGTCGGAACAACGGCGCGCTGATGCCCTCGCCGAGCTCATGACCGGATCAGCCGCAACCAACAGCTCAGGCCCGGTGCGCACGCAGCTGATCGTGATCGCTCACGCCGACGGAACCGCCGAGATCCCCGGCACCGGACCGATCCCCGCCGCTGAGCTTGATCGGCTCGTCTGCAACTCCGATCTCTTCGGGATCGTCTTCGGAACCGACGGTCAGCCGTTGTGGCACGGCACCCGAGTCCGGCTCGCCGACGACAACCAATGGCGAGCCCTGATCGCACGCGACGGCGGCTGCGTGGTCTGCAACGCGCACCCGTCCAAGTGCGAGGCACACCACGTCCGCTTCGCCGGGGCTCCCAGCTTCGGGCCCACCGACATCGACAACCTCGCCTTGGTGTGTCGCCACGAACACCACCTGATCCACGACCAAGGCTTCGTGCTGACCCAAACCGACGACGGCAGCTGGCAACTCACACCACCCGAACAACCACGAGCAGGACCATGAGGGCGGACGCTTCAGTCGGGCGGGCGCACCGTCACGCCGGCATCCAGGAGAACCTGTTTGGCTTCAGCCACCGTGTGCTCGCCGAAGTGGAAAATGCTCGCGGCCAGCACCGCATCAGCGCCGCCATCCGTAACGCCCTCGACCATGTGCTGCAGCGTCCCCACGCCACCGGAAGCGATGACGGGGATGTGCAGCGCCGCGGTGATCGCCGAGGTCAACGGGATGTCGTAGCCATCCTTGGTGCCGTCGCGGTTCATCGACGTCAGGAGAATCTCGCCGGCGCCGAGACGTTGGCACTCGGCCGCCCAGACGACGGCGTCGATGCCGGTCCGGGTGCGACCGCCGTGGGTGTAGACCTCGAAACCGCTCGGGGTGTCGTCGCTGCTGCGCGCGTCGATCGCGACCACGCAACACTGCGCGCCGAACTCCCGACTGATCTCGGAGACCAGTTCCGGTCGCTTCACGGCCGCAGTGTTGATGCTGACCTTGTCGGCACCGGCTCGGAGGAGACGTCGAGCGTCGTCCACCGTTCGGATGCCGCCGCCGATGGTGAACGGGATGAAGACCTGCTCAGCGACCGCTCGGGCCATTTCGGCGGTGGTCTCGCGTTGATCCGACGACGCAGTGATATCGAGAAACACCAGCTCATCGGCACCCTGCTCGTCGTATCGGGCCGCGAGCTCGACCGGATCCCCGGCATCGCGGATGTCGACGAAGTTGACGCCCTTGACCACACGTCCGGCGTCGACGTCGAGGCAAGGGATGATGCGGATCGAACGAACGGTCACCGGTCAGACTCCAGAAGGTCGACCGCGTCGGCGACGTCGACATGGCCTTCGTATATGGCTTTGCCGGCGATGACACCGGAGAGACGACGACCCCCGACCTCGATGGAATTCAGTGCGACAAGGTCCGCCATAGTGCCCACGCCGCCCGAGGCGATGACGTCGACCGGGGTGGCCCCCAGCACGTCGGCCAGGCCGACAAGGTCCGGGCCCTCGAGCGTGCCGTCGCGGGCGATGTCGGTGACGACAAAGGCATCCACGCCGGCGTCGGCGAAGGAGCGGGCGACGTCGAGCACGCTGCGTCCGCTCCCAACCAGCCAGCCGTCGGTGGCGACCTCACCGGACTTCGCGTCGAGGCCCACGGCCACCCGGTGGTCGATGGCGAGCGCCCGCACGAGGTCAGGGTCCTTCAGAGCGGCAGTGCCGATGACGACCCGTTCCACGCCGGCGGCGAACAACTCGTGGGCGGCTTCGATCGAACGAACTCCCCCACCCGTCTGCACGGGAACGTCGACGGCCTTTGCGATCGCCGCGACGACGTCGCGGTTCTCGGGGATGCCAGAACGGGCAGCATCGAGGTCGACCACGTGGATCCAACCGGCGCCGGCGTCAGCGAATGCCTTCGCCTGGGCGACGGGGTCGTCGCCGTAGATCGTCTCCTGGTCGTAGTCACCCTGGTGGAGTCGCACGCAGCGCCCGTCGCGAAGGTCGATCGCGGGATAGAGGTCCATCAGGTTGCTCCTGCTGCGGCGACGAAGTTCCGGAGGATCTGAATGCCGTTGCTGCCCGACTTCTCGGGATGGAACTGGGCCGCCCACACATTGTCGCGGGCGACTGCGGCGACCAAGTCGGTGCCATAGTCGCAGGTGGCGACCACATCGTCGCCGTCGGTTCCGGCGAAGGAGTGCACGAAGTAGACCCAAGCCTCATCGGGAAGACCATCGAACATGGGATGGTCGCAACGAAGATCCAGCGTGTTCCACTGCATCTGGGGTCGCTTGACCGTGTCGGGGATCGCCACGACCTGACGGTCGAAAACGCCGAGGCCGGTCGCACCCGGCGCCTCCTCCGAGCCGGCGAACATCAGCTGCATGCCGATGCAGATGCCGAAGAAGGGCACGCCGGCCGCGATCCGCTCCAGGGCAATCTCGTCGAGGCCGGTCGCCCGCAGCGCATTGATGCACGGGCCGTAGGCGCCGACTCCCGGCAAAACCACACCGTCGGCCTCCTCGATCAGGCCACGATCCGCGGTGAGGCGGGCATCGGCCCCGGCGTGTTCGAAGCCCTTGTGGGCCGAGTGCAGGTTGCCGATTCCGTAGTCGAGGACGGCAATGAGCGGACGATGCTCAGCAAACTCAGGCCCAGACTCAGACCCAGACTCAGGCCCAGATTCAGATTCACTCACGTCAGAGCGTGCCCTTGGTCGACGGCACGGCGTCGCCCTCGACCCGCACGGCATCGCGCAGAGAACGGGCCACGCCCTTGTAGGTCGCCTCGATGATGTGATGTGTGTTGCGGCCACGACGTCCGACGATGTGGAGCGTGATCCCCGACGCCATCACGAAGGCGCGCCAGAACTCCTCGACCAGCTGAGGATCGAACGGCGGATCGCCGAGGATCTTCTCGCCGGGGAAGTCGACTTCGTAGTGCAGGTAGGGGCGTCCCGACAGGTCGAGCACGACCTCCACTGCCGCCTCGTCGAGTGGCACCACGATGGATGCGAATCGGCGTACGCCACGCTTGTCGCCCCACGCACTGCGGAAGGTCTCGCCGAGGGCGATGCCCACGTCTTCGACCGTGTGGTGCGCATCGATCTCGAGATCGCCCTTCGCCTGCACCGAGAGGTCGAAGCCACCGTGGCGCCCTAGCTGGTCGAGCATGTGGTCGAAGAACGGGAGTCCCGTGCTGCAATCGGTCTTGCCCGAACCGTCGAGGTCGACGCCGATGTCGATCGATGTCTCCTTCGTGGAGCGGGATGTGGTGGCGTTACGGGTCATGCGAGGATCTCCCTGAGCGCAGTGAGGAATCGGTCATCTTCGTCGGCGGTGCCAACGGTGACGCGGAGGCACCCGTCGAGGCGAGGCCAGGACGAGCAATCGCGCACGAGCACCGAACGCTCAGTGAGCTGCTGCCAGAGTGCTCGACCCTCGACCGTTGTCGGTCGGAAGAGCACGAAGTTGGCGCCTGAGGGCCAGATCTCGAGCGGCAGGTCGGCCATCTGGTCGACCAGGCGGCCGCGTTCTTCGACGAGGGCAGCGACACGGGCGTTCATGGCGTCGAGGTAGTCGAGGGCGACAGTGCCGGCGATCTGCGTCATCGCATCGAGGTGGTACGGCAGCACCACCTTCTCCAGTTCGCCGACAACCCATTCGGGACCGATCAGATAGCCGAGTCGAGCAGCAGCCATCGCCCACGTCTTGGAGTAGGTGCGACTCACGACCAAGGGAACTTCAGGACCGAGGAGCGATGTTGCCGAGTAATGGGCGAACTGTCCGTAGGCCTCATCGACGCAGAGCAAACCGCCGGTTTCCTCTACGAGGCCGAGGACGGTACGGATCTCGTCTTCACTGTCGACAACCCCCGTCGGATTGTTCGGCGAACAGAGGAAGGTGATGGCCGGCTGAGAGGCGCGAAGCACGCGCTCGACCTCGTCGAGGTCGAGTCCGAAGCCGGGGCCGCGTTCACCCTCAGCCACCGTGGTGCCGGTGATGCGACTCAGGTGCGAGTGGAGCGCGTAGGTCGGCTCGAACATCGCGGCGCTGCGGCCGGGCCCGCCGTAGGTGAGGAGCAGCGTCTGGAGCACCTCGTTCGAGCCGTTGGCCGCGAAGATCCGCTCGGGCCCGACGCCGTGGAGGTCGCCGATCCGAGAGCGCAGCTCGGTGGCATCTCGCCCGGGATAGCGGTGCCAGTCGACCTCCTGCACCGCGGCAGCGACGGCCGCGGCGAACTCGGCCGGCGGCGGCTCAGGGCTCTCGTTGGTGTTGAGTCGGACGTCGACGTCGATCTGGGGTGAGTGGTAGCCGTCCGTCAACGCGACGGACTCACGCGGCTGCGGGCGAGCGTTCACGACGCGCTCCCCCGACGGATCCGAATCGACGCGGCGTGGGCATCGAGGCCTTCAGCCCCCGCCAGCGCTTCCACATGGTCACCCATCGCTTCGAATCCGCTCTGATCCACCGTCACGACGTGGACGTCCTTCATGAAATCGCGCACGGTGAGCGCGCTTGCGAAGCGAGCGGTGCCGTTCGTCGGGAGGACATGGCTTGGTCCGGCCACGTAGTCGCCGAGCGAAGCCGGAGCCCAGGGCCCGCAGAACACCGCGCCGGCGTGGCGCACCAGCGGCAGGAGGTCGGTCGGCGACTCGGTCTGGAGTTCGAGGTGTTCCGGGGCGATGAAGTTCGAAACGGCCAAGGCCTGCTCGGGACCGTCGCAGACCACCGCGTAGCCGGACTTGTCGAGGGTTGCCTCGATATCGGATCGGCGGGGGGCATCCGCGACCAACCGAACCACGGAATCGGTGACAGCGTCGGCGACCTCTTCATCCCAGGTGATGAGCCAAGCCAGGCCGTCGGGCCCGTGCTCAGCCTGCAGAATCACGTCGATGGCAGCGAAGTCGGCCGGCGCCGATCCGTCGGCCACGACCACAACCTCGGACGGTCCGGCGAAGGAGGACGGAACGCCGACAACGCCGGCGACTTCCTGCTTCGCCAGGGCGACGTAGACATTGCCGGGGCCGACGATCACATCGACCGGACGAATCGTCTCGGTGCCGTAGGCCATCGCCCCGATCGCCTGAGCACCGCCGACCGGTATGACCTCGTCGACACCGGCGACCGCGGCGGCCGCCAGGGTGACGTCGGGGACCCGGCCGTCGGGCCCAGGGGGAACGCACAACACGACCTCGGCCACACCGGCGACCTTCGCGGGCACAGCCGTCATCAACACCGTGGAGGGATAGACGGCACGACCACCGGGCACGTAGCAACCGGCCCGTTCGACCGCTCGGTGCATGCCGGTGATGGCAACGCCCGGGCGCCGAAAATCGACATCAGGCGGCAACTGCGCCTGGTGGTAGGCCCCGATGGACTCGGCCGCCGCCTCGAGAGCCTCGAGCACGTCGGCCGGAATGCGCGTCTTCGCCGCCTGGATCTCGGCGGGATCGACTCTTGTGGAGATCAGTTCTACGCCGTCGAACTGCCTCGTGAAGTCGGCGAGGGCTGCGTCGCCTCGGGTCTTGACGGCTGCGAGGATCTCACGCACAGCATCGACGGGCCCGTCAGCGGGCGCAGCCGGGCGCGGCAACCGCTCGGCAACATCGCCGGTGAAGCCACGGAGGTCGATCCTGGTGAGCACCCGAACACGCTACCGGGCGGGGTGTGTCCCTCCCGCCGCATTACGCGCCAGACTGCGGCCATGAACTCCGATGCTGCAGAGCTCTCTTCTCTGACCACCGTCGTGGCTGATGTCGCCTCTCGGGTCGGCAAACTCGCCGAGCGACGCGGCACCGACCCCGACGATCCGCTCGTCAGCCGTCTCTACGAGATCGAGCGAGCGCTGATCACGGCCGAACGTCGTCTGCGTTCCACCGCCCGCGACTTCGACTGAGATCACGAACCCGAGCCCGACGGATGGACTTCTCTACGGAACGCCGCCGCGGCTGGTCGCTGCAGCATCAGTTTCTCGCCCTCGGCCCGCTTCTCTTCGTCTGGACCGTCACGTCATCCTTGCTGTGGGTATCGGCGGCGCAGGACGAAGTCCCGACCGAGCGCCTCTTTCTCGACCCCGCGACGCTGAGCGGTCAGCCCTGGTACACCGGCCTGCTGCATGAGATCGGCATTCTCGGTTGGACGGTCGCCGCAACCGCAGCCGCCGCCGGCGCATGGGTGGCCTCGCTGACCGAACGAAGAAGGTCCATGTGGTTTCTCGCGTCGGGCTCGATTCTGACGCTCATCCTGTTGGGAGACGAGGTGACCGGCTTCCACTCTGGGATCGGACCTCGCCTGGGGTTCCCGAAACTGGTGATCATCGCGGGATTGCTCGGGTGCACTGCCCTCTGGCTCCTCGTCAGTTGGCAGGAGATTCGCCGAACGCGATGGCTCACACTCGGAGTCAGCCTGATTGCGCTCGCCGCGTCCGTCGCACTCGACTACGAGCGTCGCGAGTCGAGCCTTCACGTGTTCTTCGAGGACGCGCCCAAGCTGCTCGGGATCGTCGGATGGGCTACCTATTTCGTGTTCGCCTCGGTCGACATCACGCAGTCGGTCGTACGAAGCCGCGACGACGCCGCGCTCGCCTGAGCACCACCAACCCCACCAACGCAACGAGCAGCGGCAACCGGACCCACCGATTGCTGAAGAGATCCACGACGTTGGCGCCGACCGTCGTCGCCAACACGATCCCGGGGATGATGCCGAGTCCGGTGCCGATGAGAAACACCCGGAGACGCACGGTGCTCACGCCCAGCAACCAGTCGGCCGGGGTCAACTGCCCCGTGACCACCCGGAGCAGAAACACCTGCATCAATCCCCCGTCCGCCAGTCGGGCATCCCAGCCCTGGAGACGGGTTGGCATGTGATCCTGCACCCAGTCGCGAGCCATGTAGCGCGCCATGGTGAAAGCGATGGTCGAGGCACCCATATTGCCGACCCACGAGAGCCCCATCGCCGTCGGAAGAGGCCAAATCACCGCGGCAGGAACCATGAACACAATCCCGGGTACTCCGGCGGGCTGCAGGGCCCACATCGCGAGGATGAAGATGATCGGACCCAGCGCGCCGCGCTCGGTGAAGAAGGCTTCGACGCGGTCGCCGTCGCTGACGAAGTCCCAGCCGCCGAGGAGCACGAAGAGCGCGACGGCGACCACTGTGAGAGCGAGTATCAGCCATCGACGACGCACGGCGAGCAGTGTGCCACGACAGGAGGCGCGGAACCTCGGCCGGAAGGACTGGAAAAGAACAGCGGCCGCTCTCGTGCACGAGAGCGGCCGCTAGACGACACAGGGCGGCGGATCCCTCATGCCGTCGGTACGGCCAAGCAACATGTGCTCGACCGAAAGCAGAATATAACTCAGAAATATCGGTAACCGGCATCCAGCACGCCAAAACTTCGAACGAGGTTCACCGCCGCTCCGCCCATTGGCCCAATCTCCAATCAGACCTTGCTGGATGGGCAGAAGTCGTTCAGAACGCAGTCTTCGCATTGCGGGCGTCGCGCGATGCACACCCGCCGCCCGTGGAGAATCAGCCGAAGACTGAATTCGCCTCGCTCCATCGCGGGGACCATCGGGTTCAGTTCCTGTTCGATCTTGACCGCGTCGGTCTCCGTCGTGATGCCGAGCAGGTTCGACAGACGCGTGACATGCGTGTCGACCGGAAGCCCGGGCTGATTCATCGCCACACTTCGAACCACGTTGGCGGTCTTGCGGCCGACGCCGGGCAGGCGAACGAGGTCTTTCATGGCTGACGGAACTTCGCCGTCGTGGTCGTCGATCAACATGCGGGCCATGCCCACAAGGCTCTTCGACTTCTGCCGGAAAAGGCCGATGGTGTCGACGTACGGCTCGACTTGCTCGGGCTCGACCTCGGCGAGCGACCACGGGTCGGGGAAGCGCGCGAACAGCCCGGGAGTCGCCTTGTTGACGCCCACATCGGTCGCCTGGGCGGACAGAATCGTGGCCGCCAACAGCTCGAAGGGGTTGCGGTGGTCGAGTTCGCAGACGGCCTCGGGGTACTCCAGGGCGAGTCGTTCGTGGGTGCGCTGGGCGCGACCCTTTGGCGTGCGGGGCTTGGCCATCCGGCGACACTAGCTACGCTGGGTCAGTGCAGCTGACCGTCGAGGGACCAAATTCGGGAGAGTTCAGCTGGAGCGTGACCGTCAGCGAAGACCGAGACGACCTCGATCTCGGCCTGGCCCTCGGCGACGCGCTCGAGGCCGCCGGCGGCGGCAACGTGCAACTGTGGATCCGCGAGGTCGACGACGAGGCCAATGCCATCGCCGAGGGTCTCGGATTCGAGCGATACCGGGATCTCTGGCAACTCCGCTGCGCACTCCCCAACGCCCCCTCCGGTCTTCGTACGCGGGCCTTCACCGATGCGGATCTCGACGATTTCGTGCGGGTGAACAACCGAGCGTTCCAGTGGCACCCGGAACAGGGAGGTCTCACGGCCGACGCCGCCGGCGCCACCATGGAGGAGGGTTGGTTCGATCCCGGCGGCTTTCGGCTGCTGCATCACGATCAGACGAGCGAGCTCATCGGCTTCTGTTGGACCAAGGTTCACGCGGAGAGCCGGCCGCCCCTCGGCGAGATCTACGTCATCGCCATCGATCCCGATCAACACGGCCATGGTCTGGGCAAGCCGATGACGCTCGCCGGACTCGAATGGCTCCACGAACAAGGACTCGAACACGGAATGCTCTACGTCGAATCCGACAACGACCCGGCCAACGCCACGTATGCAGCGATCGGGTTCACCCGCCACCACACCGATCGCGCGTATCGGCTCGTCCGATGAACGACATCGAACCGCCCGCGGCCGCCGGCCGCGCCGGTCGCAACGCCCCGACGCTTCGCTACGACCTCAATCGTGAGGAGTTCGCCGCGCTCCTGTCCGACGAACCCAGCTACCGGCTCGACCAGATCTGGGATGGCATCCACTCCCGCGGCACCGAACTCGACGAGCTGTCGAATGTCCCGAAGGCGCTGCGAACCAAACTCTCCGAACTTCTTCCCCTCGGCCTCACTCCCGAGACCGAGTCGGTCAGCGACGGCGGCGAGACGGTCAAGTGGCTCTGGAAGCTCCACGACGGACACCGCGTCGAAACTGTGCTCATGCACTACGAAGATCGCACGACCGTCTGTGTCTCCTCGCAGGCCGGCTGTGCGATGGGTTGCGGATTCTGCGCGACGGGTCAAAGCGGATTCGATCGGCACCTGTCGGTGGGCGAGATCGTCGAGCAGGTCGTCCGCGCTCGCCGCACCTCCGAGCCGCGCCGCGTGAGCAACATCGTGTTCATGGGAATGGGCGAGCCGTTCGCGAACTACGACCGCACGTGGGCAGCAGTCGAACGCATCCACGACGACCTCGGACTCGGCGCTCGCAACATCACCATCTCCACCGTCGGTGTTGTTCCGGGCATCGAACGCCTCTCCCAGGAGGCCCTGCCCGTCAATCTCGCCGTCTCGCTCCATGCGGCCAACGACGACCTTCGAGACGAGCTGGTGCCGCTCAATCGGAAGTATCCGCTCAATCACCTGGTCGACGCCTGCGAGCGCTACATCGCCGCCAAGGGCCGCCGCCTGTCATTCGAGTGGGCGCTGATCGACGGCGTCAACGATCAGCCGGTCGACGCTCAGGAGCTCACCGTTCTCTGTCGACGCCTGCGAGCTCATGTCAACCTCATCCCTCTCAACCCCACGCCCGGCTACCTGACTCGCGGCACGCCCCCCGATCGAGTGCGCGCGTTTCGCGATCAGCTGGAGAATTACGGGGTCAACGCGACCATCCGTCACACACGAGGCACGGAGATCGACGCCGCCTGTGGGCAGCTCAGCGCCAGCCGCCAACTCGTCGACCCTCCACGTCGCCGCTGAGCCGCAGCCACGCCCCATACTGGTGGGGTGAACAACATGGTGTGGATCAACAACCGACAGCCGCAGACGCTCTATATCGCGCAGATCCTCCTGTACGTCAGCGCGGTGAGCGCCCTGCTGTTCGGAGGCACCGGCGTCGAGATCATCTCGTCCGATCTCGGACAGCTCGGCCTGCGTCTGCTCCTCACCTTCGGTGCCGCGGCCGGCGCCTTCGGTATCGCCAATGAGCGGAAGTGGGGCTACGCACTCGGAATCGCCGCCGCGGTCGGTCCCTTCATCGTCCGCGCGATCATCTGGCGCCGTTTCGGACTTGGCGACGCAATCGAGTGGAACTTGTTCGGTCTCGTGTTCGACATCGCCGTCCTCGCCGCCCTGCTCCATCGCATGAGCGGCGAGTACCAGCGGATCTACTTCCGGTGACCGAATCCCAGCCTGCCAACGAAGCTCCAGCCGACCACACCATCAGGCAGAGCGGCGTCACGCTGGATCCCGAGAACCTGCCGCAAGGCGACGAGAAGCGCGAGGCGGTCCGCTCGCTCTTCGACACGATCGCCCCCCGCTACGACCTCGTGAACCGCATCATGACCTTCGGACTCGACGTCCGCTGGCGGCGGAAGGCCCTTGCCGCCTTGGCGTTGCCCGCACGTTCCACGGTGCTCGACCTCGCATGCGGCACCGGTGATTTCTGTCGCGAATCCGAGAAGGCCGATCTCAACCCGATCGGGATCGACCTGTCGATGGGAATGCTCGTCGCGGCTCGCACCGAGGCACCGCTCGTCCATGGTGACATCCTCGCCCTCCCGGTCGCCGACGGCACTGCCGATGGCGCAACGTGCGGTTTCGCGCTGCGGAATCTGGTGGAGCTCCCGGGGTTCTTCGATGAACTCTCCCGGGTCATCCGACCGGGCGGACGCATCTCACTCGTCGACGCGGCCGAGCCCGAGAACCGCGTGCTCCGATGGGGTCACGGCATCTATTTCGGCAAGATCGTCCCTCGCATCGGCGGCCTGTTGTCCGAGCGCACCGCGTATGAGTACTTGCCCAAGTCGCTCGCCTACATGCCCCCGTGGCCCGAGATGAAAGCCCGCATCGCCGACGCCGGTTTCGTCGACATCGAGCGCAGAGTGTTCGTCGGCGCCCATCTGATCACGGCCACCAGGGCGCAGTAGGGTCGCCCCATGAGCTCGGCCGACATCTTCACCAAGGGCGTACACCACGTCTCGATCAACGTCGACGACGTCGACACCAACCGCGACTTCTACGTCAACACCCTCGGCTTTTCACCGATCGAACGACCCGATCTGGGCATCGGCGGCGCGTGGCTCCAGATGGGTCCCCAGCAACTTCACCTGGTCGAACTGCCGCTGATGGAGGGCTTCGGCCCCCACTTCGCGATCGAAGTCGACGACATCGAAGCCGCCCGCAACATCCTCGTCGAGCGCGGTGTGGAGGTCAGCGATCCGCGGCCCATCGACGGAGTCTGCCTCCAGGCGTTCTTCACCGATCCCGCCGGAAACCAGATCGAACTCAACCAACCCGTCTGAGCCTGCCGGAAATCAACCAGTGAGCACGAGGCCGAGCGTCATCCCGAGGCCGCCCGCCAACTGGGCCGCAGACGACGCGCCGAGGACCGGAATGAGCGCTGGACCCTTCGCTCCCGCCCGGACCAGGCTCTGCGCCTTCAGCCAGAACGGCACCGCGGCCAGCGCGCCGATCGAGCCGCGGTCGAAGACGAAGAAAGCAGCGACAGCCACGGCGAGCGCGACCGCGTGCATGAGTCCGAAAGCGATCCGAGTGTTGGCGTCACCGAGGCGCACAGCCAGCGTCTGCTTGCCGGCGAGCGTGTCGCCCGGAATGTCGCGGAGATTGTTCGTGACCATCAGCGCCGTCGCCCACAACCCAACCGTCACGCTGCTCCAGACCGCGAGGGCGGGAACCTCTTCCAAGAGGACGTAGGTGGTGCCGATCGTTGCCACAAGCCCGAAGAAGATGAAGACGAACACCTCGCCGAGACCGAGGTAGCCGTAGGGGCGCGGTCCACCGGTATAGGTCCATCCCGCCACGAGACAGAGTGCTCCGACCACGAAGAGTTCGGGACCTACTGCGAGGGCGAGCGAGGCGCCGACCAACCCGGCGACGCCGAAGGCAAGCGTGGCGGCGCGTTTCACGGAGGATGCGGGCACGAGACCGGAACCGACGAGGCGGAGCGGACCGACGCGGTCCTCGCCGTCGGTCCCTCTGACACCGTCGCTGTAGTCGTTGGCGAAATTGACACCGACTTGCAGCGCAAGCGAAACGACCAGCGCAGCGGCGGCCCGCCACCACGCCGTCTCGCTCCCCATGCCAACGGCAACGGCCGAGCCAACCGCGACGGGCACCACGGCGGCCGGGAGCGTGCGCAGGCGCGCCCCTGCGATCCAGAGCGAGAAGCCGGTCGGTGCGGGCTCGCTCACGACGACACCAGCGAGGCGACGGCCTCAACGAGCAGACGGTGTTCAACCTCGTGAATCCGTCGTTCCAGGGTTTCCTTCGTGTCGTCAGAGTGGATCGGGACCTCCGCGCTGAGGAGCACCGGTCCATCGTCGAGGCCCTCATCGGGCACGAGGTGGACCATGGCGCCGGTGCGCTCGAGGCCGTCGACCTCGTGCGCGTGCCAGGCATCGTCGATGGCGTGGGCGCCCGGGAACTCGCCCGGCAGCGCCGGGTGCAGGTTGATCACCTCCGCCGCGACCATTTCGAGAAAGACGTTCGTGAAGATGTGCATCCATCCGGCCAGAACCACAACGTCGGGTTCATGGGCGGCGATTCGGGCGGCGAGATCGCGGTCATAGGCCTCGCGGCCGGCCCGATCATCCGACGCAGCATCGAGGTAGGGCCTCAGCGGGACGAAGTCCTGGGTGATGCCGGCGTCATCGGCGCGAGTCCGGGCGTAGGCGCTTCGGCGGTTCACGTAGACCGCGAGGATCTCGGCATCGAGGCGGCCCTCGGCGATCGCGTCGAGGAGTGCTTGCAGATTCGATCCAGAACCGGAGGCGAGGACGACGAGCCGTCCCGTCACCGCCACGCTCCGACAAGCCCTACGCGCTCATCACCATCAGCGGCGGTGAGTCGGCCGATGATCGGCAGCCCGGTGGCATTGACGGCGTCGCGCTGCTCAGCCGAGACCGCGATCACCATACCGATGCCCATATTCCAGACCCGGAACGACTCGGTGTCGGGAAGGTCGCCCCACTCGACAAGCGAACGGAAGTGGTCGGGGACGTCCCAGCTGCCGAGTTCGAACTCTGCGGCCAAGTGCGGCGGCAGCACGCGCGGCACGTTTTCGAACAAGCCGCCGCCGGTGATGTGCGCGAGGGCCAGCGGATCGACTCCGGCCGCCTGAAGCTCGTCGACCTGAGTGATGTAGGGCAGGTGCGGGGTGAGGAGCCAGTCGAGCATTTCAGCGGTCGGCTCGTTGTCCTCGAGGAGCAGCCGGATGAGCGAATAGCCGTTGGTGTGCGGACTGCGGCTCGCGAGTCCGACCAGGAGGTCTCCCTCTTGCAAGTCATCGGTGCGGGGCCACAGGGCATCGCGATCGACGACGCCCACGATGGTGCCGGCAATGTCGACCGCTCCGGGCATGTAGACGCCCGGCATCTCTGCTGTTTCACCGCCGAGGAGCGCACAGCCGACTTCCTGACAGGCTTCGGCCATGCCGGTGACGATCTCGGCAACGATCTCCGGCACCAGCGACGCGGTGGCGATGTAGTCCATGAAGAACAGCGGTCGGGCGCCCTGGACGAGAATGTCGTCGACGCAGTGGTTCACGAGATCGGCGCCGACCCCCCGCCATCGCCCGTGACGAGCGGCGAGTTCGACCTTGGTGCCCACACCGTCGGTGGAGGCGACGAGCACTTTTCCGGGCCCCAGATTGTCGGCGGCAAAAAGCCCGCCGAACGCGCCGACCTCGGACAGAACCGACGGCGTGTTTGTCGCCTTGACTGCGTCGGCCATCAGTTCGACAGTGCGGTTGCCGGCGTCGATGTCGACGCCCGCATCCCGGTAGGTGGTCATGACGAGACCTCAGCAGTTGCTCGAGCGATATCGGTGCGGTGTTGCGCGCCTTCGAAGCGAACGGAGCCCACGCCGGCGTGCGCAGCGTCGGCTGCCTCGGTGAGCGAGTCTCGCACGGCAGTGACCGCGAGGACTCGGCCACCGGCCGTGTGGGCGACGCCGTCGACGTCTTTGGTACCGGCGTGGAACACAATGATGTCGCGATTCTCAGCCAGATCACCCAGCCCGGTGATCGGGACCGAGGCACTGCTCGTGGTGGGATATCCGGCACTGGCCATGACGACCGTGACGGCAGCGCGGGGGCTCCAGCTGACCTCGGCCTCGTTCAACGTTCCGTCGATGCATGCGTCGATGACGTCGAGCAGGTCCGAGTCGAGTAGCGGCAGCACCACTTGGGTCTCCGGGTCGCCGAATCGGCAGTTGAACTCGATCACCTTCGGGCCGGCATCGGTGAGCATCATGCCGGCGTAGAGCACGCCCCGATACGGGCGGCCCTCGTCGATCATCGCTTGCAGAGTGGGAGCGATGACCTCTTTGCCGACCCGCTCGAGCAACTGGCTGTCGGCGATCGGTGATGGATGGAACGCTCCCATTCCGCCCGTGTTCGGGCCGAGATCGCCAACCGACAGCCGTTTGTGGTCCTGAGCGGCCGGCATGACGTGGAAGTCGGTGCCATCGCAGAATGCGAGAATCGATACTTCCGGCCCGAAGAGGCGCTCTTCGAGCAGCACTTCGTCGCCGGCGTCGCCGAAGCGGCGATTCACGAGTATGTCGGTGATGGCCTGAGCGGCCTCGTCGCGACTCTCGGCCACGATCACACCCTTGCCCGCGGCCAGACCGCTTGCCTTGATCACCGGCACGGCCTCGAGAGAGTGGAGATGAGCAAGCGCCTCGCCGGCATCGGTGAAGGTCGCCGCGGCGCCGGTGGGGATTCCGTGGCGTAGGAGGAAGTCCTTGCAGTGCGATTTCGAACCCTCGAGTTGGGCCGCGGCGGCCGAGGGACCAAACGCTCGGATACCGACATCGTTCAGGCGGTCGACAAGCCCGGCCACCAGCGGATCCTCGGGGCCGACGACCACGACGGCCACATCTTCGTCGCGAGCCAGCGCGATAATGGCGTCGACATCGGTCGCGCTGACCGACACATTGCGACACTTCGCCTCGATCGCCGTGCCGGCGTTGCCGGGGGCAACCAGCACTTCGTCGACGCGCGGCGACTGGGCCAACGTCCACGCCAGTGCGTGTTCGCGGCCGCCTCCGCCCACGACGAGAACCCGGTCCCCCACGGTTCAGTCTCCCCAGACCTGGGCGAACTGTTCCTTCGTCTTGAGCTGCAGTTGCACGAAACGCTCGGACTCGAAGGGGTACACGCCCGTGAAACACGCATTGCAATAGCCATCGTCGGTTTCGAGGCCCCGCATCATGGCGTCGATCGAGAGATAGGCCAGCGAGTCGGCGCCAATGTGTTCGCGGATCTCTTCGACGCTCTTCTGGGCAGCAATCAGTTCCTCGCGCGATGCCATGTCGACGCCCATGTAGCAGGGGTCGGTGATCGCTGGGCAGGCGACCCGCACGTGGACCTCGGCCGCTCCCGCATCACGAAGCATCTGCACGAGCGGTCCGGACGTGGAGCCGCGCACGATCGAGTCGTCGACCATCACCACGCGCTTGCCGAAGAGGTTGTCGCCCAGAGGATTGAACTTCATCGCCACCCCGGCATCACGGAGTTGCTGGGTGGGTTCGATGAATGTGCGGCCAACGTAGCGATTCTTGATGAGTCCCTCGGTGTAGGGAATGCCCGATTCCTGGGCAAAGCCGACGGCGTGGGGGGTACCGGAGTCGGGCACGGGCACGACGAGGTCGGCATCGACGGGGGCTTCTCGTGCGAGCTCTCGTCCGAGTCGTTGGCGAGTCGAGTGCACGAGGTTGCCACCGTGGACCGAGTCGGGTCGGGAGAAATAGATCTGTTCGAACGTGCAGAACGACTTCTTCTTCGGGACGGCACCCTGCTCGACGTAGAGCCCGTTGTCGTCGATCCGCACGATCTCGCCCGGCTCGACCTCTCTGACGAATTCGGCCCCGATGGCCGAGAAGGCGCATGTCTCTGAAGCGAGCACATAGCCGTCGTCGATCTTGCCCACGACGAGGGGCCGGAAGCCCCAGGGATCGCGAACGCCGTAGACGGCGTCGCGGGTGAGGATCGTCAGCGCGAACGCTCCCTCCGCCCTGCTCATGAGCACACGAATGCGGCTCAGCCAATCGCCGCCGGCTCCGGTGAGGAGGTGCACCATCACTTCGGTGTCGCTCGAAGTCTGGAGGCCGACACCTCGCTCGAGGAGCTCTCGCCGCAGCACATGAGCGTTGACGAGGTTGCCGTTGTGGGCCACACCGAGCGGGCCGTCGATCGTCTCGATCACCTGCGGCTGCGCGTTGCGAAGCCCCGACCCTCCGGTCGTCGAGTAGCGAGTGTGACCGATCGCGAGATCGCCGTGCAGCGTGGACAGATTGTCCTCGTTGAAGACACTCGAGACGAGTCCTTGTCCCTTGTGGACATGGGCCACACCGTCGTCGACACTGACGATTCCGGCTGCCTCCTGGCCGCGATGCTGCAGCGTGTAGAGCGCAAAGAACGCGAGCCGTGCAGCGTCTTGCCCGGGGGCATGAACGCCGACGACGCCACACTCCTCGTGAAGATCATCGCCATTTGGAAACACAGGAATCACCGTCCGGCGAGCGCGACGCGGGCGTCGATCGCTCTTTGTAGTGTGTCGGCGACATCGTCGCCCACACAGGTCAGATGTCCCATCTTTCGACCAGGCCGGGGCTCGGCCTTGCCGTAGAGATGAAGACGGATTGCAGGGTCGTTGAGGGCATTGGCCCAGTCGGGCTCTCGGTCGGCCCAGAGGTCGCCGAGCAGTTGCACCATGGCCGCTGGTCGACACGCTCCGTCGCCGAGGGGCAAGCCGCAGATTGCGCGGAACTGCTGCTCGAACTGGCTCGCAGCCGCTGCTTCGATGGTGCAGTGGCCGGAGTTGTGGGGCCGGGGGGCGACTTCGTTGACGAGAAGCTCGTCGCCCGTGTCGAAGATCTCTACACAGAGCACGCCCACGAGATCCCACGCCTCGGCGATGCGACGAGCCAGCGCTCGGGCCTCCGCCTGGCGTTCGGGAGAGATCGCGGCCGGCACGATCGTGGTGTCGAGAATGTGGTGAACGTGATGGTTCTCCATCACGCCGTGGTCCGCCACGTCGCCGGCGGCGTTGCGGACGACGATGACCGACAACTCGCGCTCGAACGGAATGACCGCCTCGACGACCAGGCGTTCTTCTCCCAGGTGCGTCCAGGTGGCCTCGACCGCGGACAGATCGTCGATCCGCGCTTGCCCCTTGCCGTCGTAGCCGAAACGGGCGGCCTTGACGATGACCGGAGTACCGAGATCAGCGACCGCGCCGTGCAACTCGGCAAGGGAGTGGGCCGGCCGCCAGGGGGCGACCGCGACTCCTGCCGCCTCGAGGGCACGCTTCTCGCGTTCGCGGTCCTGGGCGTCGGCGATGATTGCGCCCGACGGATGCACCGGGATGCCGGCGTCGCCCGCGGCCTGGGCCAGCCGGGCATCGACGTTCTCGAATTCCCAGGTGATCACATCTGCCTCGGCGAGAAATCGCTCGATGCCGGTCTCGTCGTCGAACCCGGCACAGATCTCGATCTCGGCGATGCTGCCGGCGGGCGTGTCTTTCGCTCCACCCGTCAGCACCGCGACGCGGTAGCCGTGTTGGTGGGCCACCTGTGCGAGCATTCGACCGAGTTGCCCTCCGCCTACCACTCCAATCGTGGAACCGGGGAGGAGCGGGCCGGGCATTGTCAGTGGTCCAGCTCGATCGCTCTGACCTGGGCATTTCGCTGAGAGCGATAGGCGTGAAGTGCCGCGGCGAGTGCGTCGTCATGACGGGCGAGCATCGCGACGGCGAGTAGGCCGGCGTTGGTCGCACCAGCTGATCCGATGGCCATCGTGGCGACCGGTACGCCGCCAGGCATCTGGGCAATCGACAGAAGCGAGTCGATGCCGTTCAGCGCTCGACTCTTGATCGGCACACCGATGACGGGGACGATCGTATGGCCGGCAACCATCCCCGGGAGATGGGCCGCTCCGCCGGCGCCGGCAATAACTGCCTGCAACCCACGGGTCTCGGCCGAGTCCGCGTATTCCACCATGAGATCCGGCGTGCGGTGCGCGGAGATCACGCGGGCCTCGAAGGCCACCCCGAAGTCGCGGAGTACATCGGCGGCGCCGCGCATCGTCTCCCAGTCGGAGTCGCTGCCCATGATCACGCCGACGAGCGGATCGTCACTCACGTGGTCGTCCTCCCCGGAGTCCCCGACCAGTCTGCATCCTCGCGCGCCATCGCGCGCCTGCGGGGGATGACTTCTCTACCGAAATTCTCCCGGTATTTCGTCACTACACCGAAGCTCGAATCGACTCGACCACTCGACCCGCGGCCGGATACTCACCCGGAACCAGCGATTGCCCGGTCAGGGCAGCGAATGTCTCCTGATACACACCCGCCGCGATCTCGGCGAGGGGCTGATCCAGCGGCGGCGGATCACCCTCGCCCCGGTAACCGCGCTCGGCGTAGACGAGCCGGACGACCTCCTTGTCGAGGTTCTCCGGCTCCCGTCCCTCGGTCAACCGGTCGTCGACGGACGAGGCTCGCCAATAGCGGGAGCTGTCGGGGGTGTGGACTTCGTCGATGATCGTCAATTGTCCGCGGTCGTCGACTCCGAACTCGTACTTCGTGTCGACGAGGACCAATCCGGCATCGGCGGAGATCTGGCGACCGCGATCGAAGATGGCGAGCGCGGTGGTGCGGACCTCTTCCCACCGCTCGGCCGACACGAGTCCCTGCGAGACGATCTCGAGCTCGGTGATCGGCGCGTCGTGGCCTCCCTGCTCGGCCTTTGTGGTCGGCGTGATGATCGCTTCGGGAAGCGCGTCGTTCTTCTTCATGCCGTCGGGAAACGTCAGTCCGTAGATCTCGCGAGCTCCCCCGTCGTACTGCGTCCACAATGCCGTGGACGTGGACCCGGAGAGCCGGCCTCGCACGACCACCTCGACCGGCAGCGTCTGGCACTTCCGGCCGATCGTGACGTTGGGATCGGGCACCGACAGCACATGAGAAGGGACGAGATCGGCGATGCGCTCGAACCACCACGCGGCCAATTGATTGAGCACCTGGCCCCGGTACGGCACCGTGCCGAGGACATGGTCGAACGCAGAGATGCGGTCCGTCGCGACAAGGGCAAGTCGATCGCCGAGATCAACGAGATCGCGCACTTTTCCGCGGATCAGGGGGCCGAGGTCGGCGACATCGCTCGCCTCGATGCCGTCGAACGGAGACTCCAGGGCGGGGGTGAGATCGAGCGTCATCGAGCGCCGCCGACGAACGCCTCGAACAACGCCAGTCCGGAACCCTCCTCGGGGCCGGAGGGGCGTTGCCACGAGAGCACATGGTCCTCGGGGTGAGGCATGAGCCCCACGACGGAACCGGATTCGTTGCAGAGGCCGGCGATGTCGCCGACACTCCCGTTGGGATTGGCGGGATAGAGGCCGCCGGCGGGGTTGAGCGGCTCCTCGATCGGCGCCGCTCCCGTGTGCATGTAGCGGAATGCGACCCGTCCGTCGGACTCGAGGGCATCCACGACAGCGGGATCGGTGACGGCGATGCGACCCTCGCCGTGAGCGATCGGACAGCGGATCACGGTCTCGCCGACGGCCGCGAGCCAACTCGTGGAGACGCCGACATCGACCCGCAGCGTGACCCATCGGCACTCGAACGAGCCACGGCCGTTCTCGGTGAGCGTGACCTCTCGAACCGCGCTCGACGGGCCCGGCAACAGACCGGCCTTCACGAGCACCTGGAAACCGTTGCAGATGCCCAGCATCGGCTTGCCGTCGTCGACGAACGACGCCAACTCGTCGGCAAACCACGTATGCAACTCGAGCGCCAGTCGTCCGCCCGCTCCAAGGGCGTCGCCGTAGGAGAACCCACCGGGGAGCAGCATTGCGGCGTGGTCGGCGAAGCGAACGCTGCCGTTGCGTAGTTCGTTGATGTGGACGATGCGGGGGTCGCCTCCGGCCAACTCGACAGCCTGCGCGGCCTCTCCATCTCGGTTCGTGCCCGAGGCGTGAGGAATGAGAATCGGCGGTCGACTCACGACTCCACCCCCGTGAACGCGGCCACGGCATCGGCGATCGACACCTCGATGATGGTTGCACTGGCCTTCTGGAGACCCTCGGCATCGTCGGGCGCATCGGGCACCCGCATGACGATTCGATCATCAGCCATCACTTCGCCGATCCGGCGGCCGAAGGCACCGAGTGCTGCCTCGACCGCATCTCGGTCGCCGGCGTTGGCGGCGAGGACGAGCCGTCCTGGCGCCTCGTTGGCCATTGCACTCAGGGGATCGAGGCCATCGGCCGGGAGCACCACATGCACGCCGCAACGGGCAGCGAGCGCCATCTCCGCGATGGCCACGGCGGCACCACCGTCGCTGCAATCGTGCGCCGCGGTGATCAACCCCGCGGCGATTGCGGCGTGGATGGCCCGGTAGCGGGGCAGCGGATCCTCGAGCGGGAAGGGCACCTCGGTGGCGCCGAGTCCGAGGACGACGTCGACCAGCGAGCCGCCGAGCGCACCGGTGGAGTCACCGACGAGCCAGAGATCGTCGCCTGGTGCCATCCCGGCGCTGTTGATCGCGCGGTGGAGGTCAGGCACGAGACCCACGGCCGAGATCAGGAGTGTCCCCGGGATCGGCTTGCCGTCGAACTCGTTGAAGAGGCTGTCCTTGCCGGAGATGAACGGCATCCGGTAGCGACGGGCACCATCGGTGCAGCCCTGCACCGCCCGGACCAGGCTGCCCAGTCGGTCCGGCTTGGTCGGGTCGCCCCAACAGAAGTTGTCGAGCACCGCGACGCGGTCGGGATCGCCGCCCACTGCGACGAGGTTGCGAACCGCCTCGTCCATCGCGAGCAACGCCATGGCCCATGGATCGTGTCGACCGACGCGTGGGCAGATTCCATTGCTGACGACGGCAGCAACGTCGTTGTGGCTGGTACCGAGCGGTTTGAGAACGGCGGCGTCGGCCGGCCCGTCGGCTTCCGGGCCGACGAAGGGACGCACGACCGTGCCACCTCGGACCTCGTGGTCGAAGCGGCGAACGATGTCTTCCTTCGATGCCACGTCGGGATGACGCAGCATCGCGAGCAGGAGCGCCGCATCGATCGTCGGCACGTCGACGTCGGTCGGCGCGGAGTCGGTCCAGGCGCCGACCATCTCGCGCCGCGGTAGCCCGTCGTGGAGGAACTCCATGGGCATGTCGACGACGCCGACGTTGCCGTGGGTGACCACGAGCCGGTGCTCGCCGGTGAACTCGCCGAGGTCGGTGAGCTCGACGTCCCAGCCGTCACACAGTGTCTGTAGCGCTGCGAGCTTGGCCGGCGGAACCGCCATCACGATTCGCTCCTGCGCTTCCGACAGCCAGATCTCCCAGGGCTGCAGGCCCGAATACTTGAGGGGCACGCCGGCGAGGTCGATTCGCACGCCGAGGTCCTCGCCCATCTCGCCGACGGCTGAGGAGAAGCCACCGGCACCACAATCGGTGATGGCGGTGTAGAGCTTGGCATCGCGGGCCCGCTCGACGACCTCGATGCAGCCCTTCTCGGTGATGGGATCGCCGATCTGTACCGCGGAGCCGACCGAGTCGACGGTGGACGCGTCCATACCCGCCGACGAGAACGTCGCACCATGGATGCCATCGCGGCCGACGCGACCACCGATGGAAATCACCCGATCGCCGATGTGGGCCTCGGTCGGGTGCGAGCCGTGAGGCAGTAACCCGAGCGCGCCGCAGTAGACGAGCGGATTACCCACATAGCCCTCGTCGTAGATGACCGCACCGTTGACGGTGGGCAGCCCGAGCTTGTTGCCGTAGTCGCCGATTCCGCCGACGACGCCGTCGCGAATCCGGCGAGGGTGCAGCACCCCGGTCGGGAGCTGGTCGTCGGGGAGATCACTGGGCCCGAAGCACAACACATCGGTGCAAGCGATCGGCCGAGCGGAGACCCCGAGGATGTCGCGCACCACTCCCCCGACGCCGGTGTTGGCGCCGCCGAAGGGCTCGAGCGCCGAAGGGTGATTGTGGGTCTCCACCTTGAAGGCGAGGTCCAGTTGATCGTCGAAGGCGATGATGCCGGCGTCGTCCACGAATGCAGAGCGCAGCCACCAAGGGTCGAGTTCTTCGGTCACCTCGCGAAGGGCGGGAAGCAGTCCGTCGTGATTGGTCACCGACACGGTGCCGTCTGCCGCGGTGTGGGTCAGTTCGATCTGCGCTCGAAAGGTCTTGTGCACGCAGTGCTCGGACCACGTCTGCGCCAGGGTTTCGAGTTCGGCATCGTTCGGGGGGCGACCCTCGCGTTCGAAGTGTGCCTGGATCACCCGCATCTCGTTGACGTCGAGTGAGAGCACTCGTTCACGGCTCAGCGTGGCGAGTTCGTCGTCGGACAAGCCGGCGAGATCGACCGTCTCCACTCGGGCGTCGACCGAAGCCTCGTCGGCGAAGACCGGGTCCAGTTCGCCCTCCGTCGAGCGCTCAATGGTGTCGTTGGCCAGCAATCGTCGGGTCAGGACGGCGACGGCGGTGTCGTCGAGATCACCGACCAAGTCATAGCGGCGCGCCGTCGAGACCTGAATCGGCGGCAGTCCGAGCTGCGCGGCCGCTCGTTCGAGTTCGCGGGCGTCCTGATCGGTCACACCGGCCATGGGCGCCACCTCGACCGCGCGTCCCTCGGGAGCGGGTACCTCATCGATGCTGTGGCGGTCGACGACGGGATCGACAAGCACGGAGATACACAGGCGCTCCACGTCGGCCGTCGAGACGTCGCCCTCCACGTGGTACACCCGGAACAGATTGCAGGCCCGGAGTCCGTCAACGCCGATCAGCGGCGCGGCGCTCACCACCCGCGCGCCGTCTGGGTCGTCAGAGGCGATCACGTCGATTCGTAGCGTCACTGGCGTGAACCTAGACGCGCCCACCGGGCGACGCGCGCACCGGGAATCCATCGATTCGGCCCGGGCGCCTAGCCCCCGGCCTCGACCACTCGCGTCTCGATGCTGACCGAGTCCAGCTCCGCGATCCGCGAGGCAATCGTGTCGACGACGGTACGCCAACGCCCCCACGGACTCCGGCGCTCGATGAGGTCCTCCATCGCGATCAAGAGCCCCAACACAGCCGCGGGACGGGACAGTTCGAGCCGCACCCGAATCAGCTCACCGTGTCCCGCGGCAGGCGTCGGCCACGTCCCGACGCCGGTTGCGGCCTCCACGATCTCCTTCACCTCGACGAGGTCGCCCGGACCGGAGAACAACACCGACTCGGCCCCGTCTACGCCGCCAACGCCGACAACGACGGCATCCGGGTCGAGGAGTTCGTGCCCGAGACGGAGGTCGAGAGCACCGTCAGCGAGGTAGGCATCCGCAGGATCCTCGTCTCCCAACAGCATCAAATACGCGCGACGGGCACGGTCCCAACTCCCGGAGGAGTCGGGCCGTGCCCGCGAATCGCTCATTGTGAGGGTCGGCTCTTAGAGACCCGACTTCTCCATCACGTGGACACCACAAGCCGAGCCGAGTCCGATCACGTGGGCCAGACCGACCTTGGCACCCTTGATCTGACGATCGCCGGCCTCACCGCGGAGGTGAGTGGCGACTTCGTAGACGTTGGCGACGCCGGTCGCCCCGATCGGGTGACCCTTCGAGATCAGGCCGCCCGACACGTTGACCGGGGTCGAACCGTCTCGGAACGGAGCACCGGAATCGATGAAGTCACCAGCGCCACCCCTCTCGCACAGCCCCAGGTTGTCGTAGTGGATGAGTTCGGCCGTGGCGAAGCAGTCGTGGAGTTCGACGAGGTCGAGATCCTTCGGATCGACGCCGGCCGTCTCGTACGCCTTGGTGGCGGCGTTGCGAGTCAGCGTGTTGACGTCGGGCTGAACCTGTGCCGACTCCGTGTAGGGGTCCGAGGTGAGCACTGACGCCGAGATCTTGACGGCGCGCTTCTGCACCTTCTTCGGCATGCTCTTGAGCCGCTCGCCCGAGACGAGCACGGCAGCCGCCGCACCGTCGCCGGTGGGGCAACACATGAGGAGAGTGTTCGGGTAGCTCATCGTGGGCGCGCCCATGATCTCCTCCATGGAGAACTCCTTGCGGTACTGCGCAAGCGGGTTCAGCGTGGAGTGGAGGTGGTTCTTGTAGGCGACCTTGGCGAACTGCTCGAAGCCGACGCCGTCGTACTCGTTCGCATATTCCATGCCGGCCTGAGCGAACACACCCGGCATGCCCTCGGTGCCGATGTAGCCATCGACGCCGGTGACGGCGCCAAAGCGCCCCTCGGGCTCGAAGACGGACTTCTCCTTCTTCGTGCCCCCGGTCAGCATGCCCATCTTGCCCATCTGCTCGACGCCGACGGCGAGGCCCATATCGGCCTCACCCGCCTTGATCGAGAGGTAGACGGTTCGCAACGCGGTCGCGCCGGTGGCGCACGCGTTGGCGACGTTGAACACCGGAATGCCGGTCTGGCCGATCTGCTTCTGCACTCGCTGTCCCATGCCGGTCGAAGCCTGGAAGAGCGTGCCTGCCGCGAGCACATCCATGTCGTGGATGGTCACGTTGCCGTCGTCGAGCGCGTTCATCGACACACTGGAAGCGAGGTCGACCGCATCCTTGTCGGGGTATCGACCGAAGGCCGTCATGTCGGTGCCGATGAGCCAGACGCTGTCGTCCTCGATCTTCGACGCTGCGGTTTTCTTCTTCGCCGCCCTCTTCGGGGCCTTTTGCGGAGCTTTCTTGGGAGCCATGTCAGGTGCCTTTCTGCGCCGTCAGACGGGTTCGTAGCCGAACGCGATGGCTTCGGTGCCGTCGTCGTCCTTGCCGATCGGATAGGTGGTCAACTTGAGCTTCATCCCGAGGGTGACCGTCTCAGGCGTTGGTTCGCAGTTCACCACGTTGGAGCGAACCGTGGTGCCATCGTCGGTCTCGACGATCGCAGAGACGTAGGGCGCAGGGATGCCGGGCGCCGCACGATGCACGATGGTGAAGGCCTTGAGCCTGGCCCCGTTGCGCACCCGAGCGTTCTTGAATTCCCGCTTGCCGCAGCTGGCACAGGCGTTGCGGCGATCGAAGAAACGGGCGCCGCAGTTCCTGCATTCGTTGGCCGAGAGATATGGCCGTGAACCGAGCCGGAGGTAGTCGACCAGCGGCACCTGTGGTGCCGCCTTCTTCGCCGCAACCCTCTTGCGCGCGGTCTTCTTCGCCGCGGTCTTTTTCGGCGCCGCCTTCTTCGCGGCGGCCTTCTTCGGCGCCGCCTTCTTCGCAGCTGCCTTCTTGGCAGGTCTCTTCGCGGCCTTCTTGGCGGCCATCGTGCCTCCGGATATCAGGAAAGTGGAACGAGGCCGAGGGTAACGGCGCCGATCCCCTTCACACCAACTGGACTCACCAACTTGAGTCACCAGGAGGAGCGGTGGACGATCTCGGAAATATCGACGCGGGGGCGGGCCCCGGACGCCGAGGGACGGTCGGGAGCGGCAAGGCCGAGGGCGACGGCGCCGACCGCCCGAAGAGATTCAGGAACACCGAAACGGGTCCGGACTGCCGTCTCGTGCTCGAAGAGTCCGAACAGAAGGGCGCCCAGCCCTTCCGCTTCCGCCGCAAGGAGAAGCGACATGACCGCCGCACCGCCGTCGACGAACCAGTAGGGAACCGGCCAGGCTCCGACAGAGTCGCCCAGTCCGGTGTGGGCCTTGTCGGGTTCCGCGTAGCGGGCGACATACGCAGACGGATCGACAAATGGGACCACCAGCACCGGCGCGTCGAGCAGCTGGGGCCAGGGGAACACCTCGCGGCGTTCGTCGCTCAACGTGGTGTCCCAGTACGCGGAGACCGACGACGGCGAATCGAGCACGAGGAACTCGGTCGATGCGGTGTTGCCAGCCGACGGGGCGCGCCGGGCGCGGTCGATCAGTCGGTCGATGACCGCAGACTCGACTGGAGTGGGGAGAAACGCTCGGGTCATCCGCCGACGGCGGACTACCTCGTCAAACGTCGGCTCGCCCGAATGGCTCAGAGGAGCTTCTCGAGGTCCTCGGCCATCGCCCAACCGAAGGCGATCAGAGTGTCGCCGGCTGCGATGTCGAGATCGTCGAGTTGAGCGGCAACCTCAGGATCGATCTTCTCGGGCTTCGCGCTCGAGTGATCGAACAGCACCGGCTGAGCCCCGCCACCACGGTTGATGAACGCGCGATCTTCGTAACTTCCCGAGTCGATGCCAAAGCGCTTGGCCAGACGACGGCCCCACGCTCGCTCCTCACCCGAAGCCTTGTGGTCGGGTCGGGGAACGATGTCGTCGAGCGCCTTGTAGGCCTCGAAGGCGCCGGCGTCGTTGATCTGTGAACCGACAAGGACGTCCTCGTCAGGGAAGGCCAGCACGCTGCGACGCAGCTGATCGGTCATGATCGCTCGCAGCACGGTGTCGCGCTTGGTGTTGCGGCAGATGTGGCCGGCCCCGATCAACAGGCTCGGCGTGCCGCCGATGCGCTCGAGGGTGCAGAAGGAGAATCCTCGGATCTTCCCGCCTTCGCTGGCGACAGTGACGAGAACCCACTCCTCGCACTGCTTCGAGAGAAGGCCGACCTCGAATGCGTTGGGTGACTCCACGCAGAGATCCGCCATCTCGGCGAGCTCAGCGTCGCTGACCGCCGTGCAATCCTTTGTTTCGACTTCAATCGCCATCGGCTTGCCGGCCCCCACTCGCGTACTTTCGGACCTGTCTAGTTTTCAGGGTCGGAGCGCGAATCGCAACCTCACCGTCGGTGAAGCTTTCGCGCCGCTGCGTAATAACGCGAACTCAGACCACAATCGCGTCGGGTCCGAGCAGGACTCGGAGCTCCGCGACCACACCGTTCGCGTTGTTGACGGCGTAGTCGTCGGGCAGCCGAATCACTCGCCGATCGCTGAGGTGCAACTCAACCGGCGAATCGCCAGGGTGCGCGTTGAGGATGGACTTCAGGTCGTTGATCTTCGACTCGTCCTCGGAGATCGAGTCGAGCTTGACCCGAACCGGTTGATTGTCGGAGAGGTCCTCGACCACTTCGATGTCCTGGGCGAACAGCTTCGGGAGGTCGCCGTCGATCTCGGTCCGTCCCCGCACAAGGACGATCGTGTCGTCTTCGAGCTTCGGACCGTGTTCTTGCATGGTGCGCGGGAAGACCATGACCTCGATGGAGCCCTCGAGATCCTCGAGCTCGAAGACGGCCATGAGGTCGCCCTTGCGGGTCCACTTGCGTTGAAGGTTCGTGATGACGCCGCCGACCTTCTTGATGGAACCGTCCTCGGCGTCGGCGAGTTGAAGCACCGAACAATCTGCCTTTCGGCGGAGGTGCTGCTCGAACCCCCGCAGCGGATGATCGGAGATGTAGAGACCGAGCATCTCCTTTTCGTGAGCCAGCTTCGGCATCTTCTCGAACTCGATGTCGGCCACAGCCGGACGTTCGTCGAACGTGGGTCCCGATTCGAGTTCGCCGAACAACGACATGACGCCCATGTCGTGTTCTTTTCGGCGTTGAACGGTGAGGTCGATGATCTGCTCGTGGACCTGGAGCAGGCCTTTTCGAGGGTGACCGAGCGAGTCGAAGGCGCCGCCCTTGATGAGCGACTCGATGGTCCGCTTGTTGAGTGCCTCGAGTTCGACTCGTTCGACGAAATCGATGAACGACTCGAACGGCCCGTTGGCGTTGCGCTCGTCGAGAACCTTCTCGACGAACCCGACGCCAACGTTGCGGATGGCCGAGAGGCCGAACACGATGCTTCCCGGCGTGGCCGCGTCGGGATTCAGGTTGGGCACCGGCGTGAAGTCGGACTCGGACCGATTGATGTCGGGCACCTCGACGTCGATGCCTATGAGCCGGCATTCGTTGAGATAGACGGCCGCTGACTCGAGCTTCGTCTTGACGCTGGTGAGCAGCGCGGACAGGTATTCGACCGGGAAGTTCGCCTTCAAGTAGGCGATTTGGTAGGCGACGTAGCCGTAGCCGTAGGAGTGCGACTTGTTGAAGGCGTAGTCGGCGAACTGAGCGATGATGTCGAACATCTCCACGGCGAGCGACTGCTCGTAGCCGTTGGCCACCACGCCGTCGGTGAACTTCTGGCGCTCCTTTTCCATCGCTTCGCGGATCTTCTTGCCCATTGCCTTGCGCAAGGAGTCCGCTTCGGCCAACGAGTAGCCCGCGAACTTCTGCGCCATTCGCATGACGCTCTCTTGGTAGATCATCAGCCCGTAGGTGTCGCCGAGCAGCTCCTCGGCATCGGGATGGATGTATTCGACGGGCTTCCGGCCGTTCTTCCGGTCGGCGTAGTCGTTGTGCATGTTCGCGGCCATCGGCCCAGGCCGATACAGCGCGACGAGGGCAGCGACGTCGTCGAACGAGTCCGGAGCGAGCGACCGGATGAGTGCACGCATCGGGCCGGATTCGAGCTGGAACACACCGATTGTCTCGCCCTTGCGGAGGAGGTCGAAGGTGGGCTCGTCGTCGAGCGCGACTGCATCGATGTCGAGATCGATGTGTTGTGTCTCCTTGACGAGCTCCAGACAATCGGAGATCACATCGAGGTTTCGCAGACCCAAGAAGTCCATCTTGAGCAATCCGAGGTCTTCCACCCCGTGCATCTCGTACTGGGTGACGACCGCGGCTTCTTCGATGGACTTCCCCGCTTCCGGCTTGCGCTGGATCGGCAGGTATTCGGTGAGCGGCTCGTTGGTGATGACCACCGCCGCGGCGTGAATGCCGTCCTGGCGACGCATCCCTTCGAGGCCCTTTGCCACCTCGACCACGCGAGCGATGTCGGCATCGGAGCTCACCATGTCGCGCAGCTCGCCCGCCGCCTTGTAGCCGTCGTTGTACTTCGGGTGCTCTTCGAAGCAGTACTTGAGCGGGGTGTCGCGGCCCATGATGAGCGGTGGCATCGCCTTGGCAACCTTGTCGCCGACCGCGTACGGGTAGCCGAGCACCCGGGCGGCGTCGCGCACGGCGGCCCTCGCCTTGATCTGGCTGAAGGTGACGATCTGCGCGACGTTGTCTCGTCCGTACTTCTCGGCCGCGTAGCGGATCATGTTGTCGCGATACCGAGTATCGAAATCCATGTCGATGTCGGGCATCGACACACGAGACGGGTTGAGGAAGCGTTCGAACAGCAGGTCGTATTTGATCGGATCGAGGTCGGTGATCCAGAGGGTGTAGGCCACAGCGCAACCAGCAGCCGATCCGCGACCGGGACCCACACGGATGTCGCGATCACGAGCGAACTTGATGAGATCCCAGGTGATCAGGAAGTACGCGGAGAACCCCATGCTGTCGATGACGCCGAGTTCGTAGTCGAGTCGTTCGACAACGTGCTCGGCCAGGTTCTGTCCCCACCGCTTCTTCGCTCCCTCATAGGTGAGGTGGCGCAGGTACGCCGTATCGGTCTCGAATCCCTCCGGGAGCGGGAACTCCGGAAGCTGGGGCTGGCCGAACTCGATGGTGACATCGGCCCGCTCGGCGATCCACAGCGAGTTGTCGCACGCCGACGGCACTTCGGCGAAGAGTCGGCGCATCTCGCCTGCGCTCTTCAGGTAGTGCTGATCGCCGTGGAACTTCAACCGATCGGTGTCGCTGAGAAGTGAGCCGGTCTGGACACACAGCAAGGCGTCGTGGGCCTCGGCGTCGTGTTGGTGTGTGTAGTGGCTGTCGTTGGTCGCCAGCACCGGCGCCTGAATCTTCTTCGCAATCTCGAGCAGCTTCGGATTCGTCTGGCGTTGCTCCGGAATCCCGTGGTCCTGGATTTCGATGAAGAAGTTGTCGCGGCCGAAGATCTCCTGGAAACGAGCGGCCTGTTCGAGTGCGACCTGTTCTTGGCCCTGCATCAGGCTCTGCAGCACGTGGCCGCCCAGGCAGCCCGAAGTGATGATCAGACCTTCGTGGTATTTGTCGAGAAGCTCCCAGTCGGCCCTCGGCTTGTAGTGATAGCCGGTCAGGAATGCCTGGCTCGAGAGCTGGATGAGGTTCTTGTAGCCGATGTCGTTCTCGGCCAGCAGAATCGCGTGGTAGTAGAGCTTCTGACCGCCGCCGGTGTCGCCGCCTGAGTCGTCGGCCTTGCCTCGGCGACTCGGCCGCTCTTCTCGGGACTCGTGAGCGAGATACACCTCAGTACCGATAATCGGCTTGATGCCCTGATCGCGGCATCCCCGATAGAAGTCGAGCACGCCATACATGTTGCCGTGATCAGTGATGCCGAGGGCCGGTTGCCCGTCGACCACCGCTGCGTGGATGACGTCGTCGAGGCGCGATGCCCCATCGAGCATCGAGTACTCGGTGTGGACGTGGAGATGGGTGAACGAATCCCCCACGGACTCCCCCGGTGCTTGTGGTGTGGTGCCCTGTGGACTGGCCTGTGGACGCCGTGTGGACAAATCACACGGCTGTGATTCGACCTTATCCGCGCGTCCGATGGACGCGCCAGCCCCTCTCAGAGATAGGTCCCGGGGCGCTCCACGTCCGGGCGGTCGCCCTCGGATTGGCCCGGCCCGATCTCGCCACGCATCGACTGCAGCTGTTGCTGCGCCGCCATCTGCTGCGCGAACAACATCGCCTGCATCCCCTGCACCAGGCCCTCGAGCCAGCCGACCAGTTGTGCCTGAGCGATCTGCAATTCCGCGCTCGTCGGCGTGTCGCCGTTCGAGAACGGAAGTGCGAGTCGACTCAGCTCGGCGCGCAGGTCAGGCGACAGCGCGAATCCCAACTCGGCGATCGACGTGTCGTAGATCTCCCGCAGTCGGTCTCGCGAAGGCTCGTCGAGGGTCGAGGCACGAACCTCTTCCAGGAGCTGCTTCATCATCGTGCCGATGCGCATGACCTTCGCCGGATGGTCGACGGTCTCGTCGACGACGTCCTTGGCGTGCCCATCCTCGCCGTCGAGCACCTCGGGGTGTTCGAGGTGTTCCGGCGGTTCTGGTGGCGGCGCGGAATCAGCAGCAGGGTCGGTCACGGAATCTCCTGGTGTCAGCTGACGAAGGTCAACATCGGGACGAGCATTTCGTCGGCGGTCAGTGAACCATGCCGACCGATCAATTCGATGCGCGGTGCGTCGGCCGGGTCGAGAAAATAGTGCTGGCCCTTCGCGACGACCGCCACATCGCCCAGTCGAGATCGTGCCGCATCGGTGACCACCGGACCGAACCACCCCTCATCGATCACCTCGTCGACCGAGCGAACCCAGGCAGTGTCGGCGTGAGCTTCCGTCGCCGAGGCAAGGAGGTCGCGATGGTGCCCGGGTTCCGCGTGCAGCCAACGAAACCGCGCCTCGCCGCTCTGACGATCGATATGGCGTTCGACCTCGGGGGCGAGGGCGACGCCATGTCCCAGGCAATCGACGATTCCGTGATCGGCGGTGACGACGATGGCTGTGCCGCGTGGCAGGGCCATCATCAGATCGGCCACCAGTCGGTCGCAGGCGGCCAGTTCCGCGTCGTAGTGCTCGGCGAATCCGTGAACGTGGGCGGTCTTGTCGATGCCGTCGTAGTAGGCGTAGACGAACGGTTCGCCGGCGGCCACGGCCTGGCGGATGTTGACCGCGATGCCGGGGAGCGTGTGCCAGCCTCGATGACGAACTTCGGCCAAGTGCGCCATCGTGAAGCCGGTGCCCTCGAATCCCGCCATCGTGATCACCAGGGGTCGCTGGCCCAGAAAAGCGGGCTCCGGTTGGAAGTCGCCGGGCACGATCCGCTGGCGAGCGTCTCCTCGACCCGTCGTCCATCGCAGCGTGTTGAGCACTTCACCATCGACGTCGATCCGATAGCCCACGACGCCGTGAACTCCTGGAGCCGCACCGGTCGAGATCGATGTGAGCGCGGTTGCGGTCGTTGACGGCGCAACCGTCGTCACGGCCCCTCCGGCCATCGAAGCAAGAGTGGGTGCGATCGAGCGACGGGCCTGAAGCTGATTCCAGCCCAACCCGTCGAGCACAAGCACAACGACAGAGGGCGCATCGACGATCTCGGGGCCGACGATCTCGTCGAGCACGATCTCGTCGCTCGGTTCGAGCAGCGCGGGAATCAGATCAGTGACGCAGCCCTGCCCGTACGCGGGCAGCATCGGTTGGTCATCGTGCATCGGTTCTTCCATCGGCAGGGGGCCTCGATCGAGCAGTCTCGCGCCATCCTGGCGCAACGACGACCCCAGCGTCCGTCGGATTGCCAACGAACGATCTAGGCTCGAACGAATGCGTGTCTCAACCCGAGGTGACTATGCCGCGCGGGCACTTCTGTCGCTCGCGCTCCACCCCGAAGGGACCCCCACTTCGGTTCGCGAGATCGCCGAACGCACTGCACTTCCGCAGCCGTACCTCGAGCAAATTCTTCTGGCCCTGAAAGGCGCAGGACTCGTCCGTTCGAAACGAGGCGTCGGCGGCGGCTACGTCCTTGCCCGCGAGCCGAACACGATTCGTCTCTCCGAGATCGTCAGAGCGGTCGACGGGCCGATCACCGCCGGTGACTTCGGTGAGCCCCATACCGATGGCGCCTGCGACCATGAAGGTCAGTGCGTGTTGTTGACCATCTGGGGCGCCGCGGGCACCCACATGCGTACGTTTCTCGACTCGTTCACGCTGGCCGACATCGCCGAGATGGCGGGCGGACGCGAACCCTGGCCTGCCCTCGAGGAGAGCTGACCGGTCGCTCTCGTCAGCGGCACTCCGCCAAGCACGCGACCAAGTCGTCGGGCAAGGGCGCCTGCACTGCGATGGGCTCGCCGGTGAGCGGATGGGCGAATCGCAGCTCGCCGGCATGCAGGAACGGTCGACCCGGATCGAGCCCCGGGCGTCCCCCGTCGTAGTCACGATCGCCGACAACCGAATGACCGATGGCTCGGAGGTGAACCCTGATCTGGTGGGTGCGTCCTGTCTCCAGGCGGCACGTGACCAGGGTGGTTTCGCGGGGAGTCGAGAACCGGTCATCGACCCGATAGTGCGTCACCGCTCGACGGCCCTGATCGCTGACAGCCATCCGCGTCGGGTGGCGTGGAGAACGGCCGATCGGCGCGTCGATCGTGCCACTGTCGTTCTCGAAGTGTCCCCACGTGAGCGCCTTGTAGATCCGCTCGGGCTCGTGCGACGACATCTGACGAACGAGTTCCTCGTAGGCCTCGCTGGTCCGGGCGACGACGAGCAGACCTGAGGTGCCGCGATCAAGTCGATGCACGATTCCGGGCCGATGCGCTTCGCCGACGTCCGCGAGATCGGGGAAGCGGTGCACGAGGCCGTTGACCAATGTCGCCTCGGCGTTGCCTGCACCTGGATGCACCACGAGCCCTGCGGGCTTCTCGATCACGAGGATCGCGTCGTCTTCATAGCGGACGTCGAACTCGATCGATGCGTCTGGCACCGGGCGAGGGTCGACTGCTTCGGGGAGCACCACATCGAGTAGCTGGCCTTCGCGGACCCTCATCGAGGCGGTCTTCGCGGGGATGCCGTCGACGCGTATTGCGCCCGACTCGATGAGTTTCGAGACGGCGGAGCGGCTGATGTCGCCGATGAGCGCGACGACACGGTCGACGCGTTCGCCTTCGAGGGCGAGCGGAATGGTCTCCTGGAGGTGGCGGCTCATGTCATTGGCCGCCGACGGGGTCGGCTCAACGCCGCCCGAGACCGCCGACCTTGTACTCGACGCGCTGCGCTGCCCAGGGAATGGCACGGAGCCGTTCCTGCGGTATCGACAGCCCGGAAGTAGTGCAAACGCCGTAGGTGCCGGCGGCGATGCGATCAAGGGCTGCATCGATCTGCTCGACGGCGGCTCGTGCCTGGTTCGACAGCGCGAGATCACGCTCTCGCTCGACAGCGAGCGTGTCGCCTTCGCCGGATTCCTCGTCGAACTGCACATCGCCGGGCTCTCGGCCCTCGATCAGGGCATCGGCCTCGAGTCGATACTCCTCGGCGGAGTGGAGGTATTTGGCTCGCTCAGTGATGAGCCGTTCCTTCATCTCGCCGACGAACTTATTGCCGAAAGGCGATTTGATCGCCTTCTTCACGGCCTTTGTCACAGTTGCCTTCTTTGCGGGGGACTTCTTGGGGGTTGATTTCTGGGCTGACTTCTTGGAAGTGGATTTCTTAGGAGTGGATTTCTTAGGAGTGGATTTCTTGGGCGTGGTGGCGCGGGTTGACTTCGCGGGGGACTTCTTGGCGCTCGCCGCCGCCTTCTTCTTGGGCGCGCCTTTCTTCGTTGCAGCGCTTTTCGCGGCCTTCTTCGTGGCCGGCTTCTTCGCTGCTTTCTTCGCTGCCTTCTTTGCGGTCGCCATGTTCAAGGCTCCTTGCCCCACGAAAAAGAGCCGTCGCCCCAGTTCGAATCGGAGATTCTATGCAGAACTCCCCGAAATGACGCGCACCCCCGGCTGACGCCTCGAGTGAACGTGAATCGGTTCGGCTGACGAACCCGTCGTCAACGACGCCGACCGAACCAGGATCGACCGCCGTCATCGTCCTCTTGGTCGAAAAAGGCACTCAGCGCATCGTCGTCGGTCTGCGGTCGGACTTCGCCCTCCATCGCGTCGCGGAGTTGCGCGAGGAACGGATCGTCGGCGGTGTCCGGTTCGGCGAACAGCGAGCCGTCCTGCAGCGCCGGGACGGCCTGCGTGGCCGGCCCGCCGTCGTCGAACGGATCCTCGAACGTCGACGACTCGAACCCGAGTCGCCCGCCCGACGGCGCTGCGGTCTCGAGGTCGGCTGCGGTGACGAGCCTTTGCGGCGCCGGATCGACGGTTGGGGCGTCTGCCAGCGAACTCTCGGTCATTCCCGCGAAGGCGGGCTCACCGACCATCGGAGGCTCGGTCGGCGGCGTCACCTCGGCGACCGGCATCGGGTCTTGGTCCGAGATCGGGTCGGCGAGATCGATCCCCGAGTAGAAGACGGTCTCATCGACAAGGTCGGATCCGTCGTCCGTCGGGTCGGCTTCGGCTTCGGCTTCGGCTTCGGCGGCAACGAGATCGATCGTCGTATCGGAGCCCTCGGACTCGAACGCGGGTTCCCGAGCCGTCTCGGTCTGCGGATCGAACTCCGGCGCGAACTCCATCGCCTCGTCGGCCGACTCGAGCATGGTCTCCGGTTCATCCACCGGATCGGCGATCTCATCCACCGGATCGGCAATCTCATCCACCGGATCGGCAATCTCATCCACCTGATCGGCAATCTCATCCACCTGATCGGCGATAAGGACTTCCGCCGCAAAGTCGTCGGCGATCGGAGTCTCTTCGACTGTGACCTCCTCGACCATGATCTCCTCGACCATGACCGGTGCTTCGAATGTGGCGAGTGCCTCGATGACATCGTCACCCAACTCGAGGCCGCTGGTCGCCGGGGCCCTCGACGCACGGAAGGCCTCCGGAGACTCGAGGAGATCCGTCAGCGCCGAAACGGACGAGGTGAGCTGGTTTCGCTCCTCGGTGAGGTGACGCTCGAGGATCTCGATGTCGTCGGCGAGGAAGGCACGATATTCGTGGAGTTCGGCGACTTCGGCCGACAGGCGTTCGCGTTCCGCTCCAGCCGCTTCCGACGCAACCGACTCTGCCTGCGCAACCATCAAACGGCGGTCGGTCTCGGCCTCGGCCAGGAGCAGGCCGGCACGATCCTCGGCGTCTTTGAGGGTGGCCGAGCCTTCGGCCTGTGACTCGCGCAGCGTCAACTGCGCCTCGGCCTCGGCGTTGGACAAAATCGCCTGTGCACTCGTCGCGGCATCGGCGGTCACGCGGTCGGCTTCCTCTCGAGCTTCCGCGATGGCCGCATCGGCCGTGCGTTGGGCGAGCACGAGCGTGCGCGTGAGCGTCTCTTCGGCCTCGGTGTGAACCACCGCTCCCCCGCCACGTGCCTCGGCCGCCTCGACGCGCTCGTGAAGTTCGGTGATCCGACCCCTCATGGCTGCCGCCGCCCGGGCCACGCGATCTACGAAGGCATCGACCTCATCGGGGTCATAGCCGCGGTAGCGCTCGTGGAACTCGATCTCCTGGAACAAGGGTGAGAGTTCGTCCATGTGCCGATCGTAGACGGCCGCGCGGCGCAGATCGTGGAGCCTCGGAACCCGTGGTGTACGGGAATCAGCAGCCGAGACCGATGAGCAGAAACTGAATGCCGAACAGCACGATGATCGGCGAGAGATCCAACGCGACGGAGCCCAACCGCACCGGCGGCAGCGCCCGTCGCAGTGGTCCGAGAACCGGGTCGGTGATGACGAACAAGAATCCGGCGATCGTGGCCATGGCACCGTCGGGGTCGAGCGGGAACCACGTCAGGACAATGCGGGCGAGAACGATCAGCGCGTAGATCTGCAGCGCGAGGCAGAGGATTTCCATGGTGTCTTTTCTTGATCAGTCGAGGGCACGTCGAGTGTCGTCGGACGACACCTCGACATCCGCGGGGGTGAGGAGATACACCTGGTCCGCGACCCGGTCCATCTTCCCGCCCAGTGCGTAACAAAGGCCGCTGGCGAAATCGACCAAGCGCCGCCGGAGGTCCTTTTGGACGCCCTGGAGATTGACGATGACGGGCTGGCCCACCTTGAACCGATCGCCGATGGCCTGTGCCTCATTGAAGCTCGTGGGCGAGACCGCGTGAGGTTTGGTGGGAGCGCTCTCCACGATGCGGATGGCCGAGGCTCCATCAACGCTCGACGGACCGCCGGAACGGGTTCCGGGCGCGGCGGTACTCGGGCGCTCGGGAGGAGTCGGTGCCGGATTGTCCGCCGGCACGACTCTCACGGTCGACGGCTGCGTCGTGGTGGGCACCGGCCGCACCGTGGAACTCATCGGTCGGCTGGGCGGCTGCGGTTCGCTGACGGCGCGCACGATCGGCCGCTCACCGTCTCCACCGCCCGTTGCGCCCGCGGGCGCGAAATCGTCGTATTGCTGCTCGTATTCCTCATCCGGACCGAGTCCGAGATAGATCAGCGCCTTTTTCAACATGCTCATGCTCCTGCCTTGGTTCGAGGCTACTCCCCCACGAGGGAGGAATTCGGGCATCCCCCCAGGTCACGTAGTATGTGCCGCACAAGGGACGTCAATCGCGGACCGGTCGGGGGCCGAATAGGGCCGTTCCGACCCGGATCATCGTGGTCCCCTCCTCCACGGCAACCTCCAGATCGCCGGTCATGCCCATCGAGCACTCCCGGAGCTCGAAGCGGTCAACCAACGCTCGCAGCCGCCGAAACCCCAGCCGTGCGTCCTCCGGCTTGCCGATCGGCCCTATTCCCATCAGACCGATGGGATCGAGACCATGGCCGACCGCCCGTTCGAGCAGACCGGCGACATCGTCCGGGGCGCACCCGCGTTTCGAGGCCTCGCCGCTGATGTCGACCTGGAGCATGATCGCTGCTCCGGGGTCGCGGGACGAGATCTCGTCGATCAGCTCGATCCGATCCACGCTCTGCCAGACATCGATGAGCCCGCTCAGTTTGCGAACCTTGTTGCGTTGGAGTCCTCCGATGAAGTGCACGGTGGCTGCCGGACTCCGGTCACCGAGTTTGGCGATCGTCTCTTGGGCATAGCTCTCGCCGATGTCGGCCAGGCCGGCTTCGATCGCGGCATCCACCGCGTCGAGGCCGAACGCCTTCGTGACGGCGATGATTCGCACACCCTGCGCCCCCGAGACCCGCAGTCGTTCCTGGAGCACTTCGAGGCGAGCGGCAACCGCGGCTGGCTCGATCATGATGGCTCCAGCCACGCGACGGTGACCTGACGCTCACGATCACCGCGCACGCGGTGCGAAAACCATGCAGAGTCGGCGGTGTCGTCGGTGCAAACCTCCACGGAGTTGATGCCCAGTTCGGCAAGGGTTGCCCTTACGGCGGCTGTCATGTCGAGACCCGGCTTCCCGTCGAGGGTCTCGCTGCGGGCTGACTGTCCCACCACGGCGACGACCTCCTCGAGCTCTTCGGGGCCGAACTCGTAGTGCGCAGCGCGGATGTGGGGCCCCACGAACGCGTGGATCTCGCCCTCCGTCCGGTTGCGTAGTGCGGCGACAGCAGCAGGGATCACGCCCCCGACGACTCCTCTCCATCCGGCGTGGGCGACGGCGACCCCGCCCGGCGCGCTGAGCACGATCGGTACGCAGTCGGCCGTCTGCACCGCCAGGATCGCGCCGACCTCCGTGGTGACGCTGGCGTCGGCCGAGTCGCCCGAGCCAACGCCCGCCGAGTCGACCGCGACGACCCGCGATCCGTGTACTTGGCGCAACCAGGTCCAGGGCCCGGGGGCGAATGCCTGTCGACGCGCCGCCAGTTCGGGCGCGGCGAGATCGACATGGAAATCACCATCGGACCGGTCGCTGCAGCGAACCCTGACACGGTGGTGCGGCCCCGCAGTGAGGAGCCGCTCGATCATCGACTACTTCAGGAAGGACGGGACGTCGAAGTCATCGTCGCCCAGGTCGAGATCGTCGTCATCGTCGTTGGCGAAGACATCGGCGATCGGAACCTCGCCGGTCGGCTCGCCGGGGTCAGACCTCGGTCCGCTGGACACGGCCGAACTCGATCGCGGCGTGTCGTCCCAGCGATCGAACCCTGCAGCGATGACCGTGACCCGCACGTCGTCGCCCATCTCGTCGTCGATCACGGCGCCGAAGATGATGTTCGCGTCCTGGTGGGCAACCGCGTGAATGATCTCGGCGGCTTCGTTGACCTCGAGGAGACCCAGGTCGGGGCCACCACTGATGTTGAGCAGAATGCCGCGGGCGTTCTCGATGGAGGCTTCGAGCAGCGGGCTCGAGATGGCGGCGCGGGCAGCGGCGATGGAGCGACCCTCACCGGTGCCCTGACCGATACCCATGAGCGCGCTTCCGGCGTCGGTCATGACCGTACGAACATCGGCGAAGTCAGTGTTGATCAGGCCCGGTGTGGTGATCAGGGTGGTGATGCCCTGCACGCCCTGCAACAGCACCTCGTCGGCCATCTTGAAGGCATTCAGGACCGACGTGTTGCTGTCGGCGACGGTGAGAAGACGATCGTTGGGGATGACGATCAGCGTGTCGACCTTCTCCTTCAGCTTCTGGATGCCCTGCTCGGCCTGGACGGAGCGGCGTCGGCCCTCGAACGCGAACGGTCGGGTGACCACACCGATGGTGAGGGCACCTTCGGACTTTGCGATCTCTGCGATGACGGGAGCGGCGCCGGTACCGGTGCCACCGCCCTTGCCTGCAGTGATGAAGACCATGTCGGCGCCGCGAATGGCTTCACGAATTTCGTCGAGGTGTTCTTCCGCGGCCTGGCGACCGATCTCGGGATCGCTGCCGGCACCGAGCCCGCGAGTGAGATCTCGACCGATGTCGAGCTTCTCATCAGCGTCGCTCATCAAAAGCGCCTGCGCGTCGGTGTTGGCCGCGATGAACTCGACGCCCTTCAGTCCGGCGTCGATCATGCGGTTGACGGCGTTGACGCCGCCGCCACCGACGCCGATGACCTTGATGACAGCCAAGTAGTTCTGCGGATCAGACATCGGAAGCGAATCCTCGTGAGGTGAGCGGTTGGTGAACAGACCGCCGCACGGCGAACGTGCGAATCAACGGCTGACGGTATACGAGAGAACGCCGGTTTTGGCGGACGCTCCCCGCGGTGAAGTGGTCACGCATCTCCGCTCCCGGCCGCGGAAGCGCCCGCTTCTTCACAGCCGTCGCTGCGCGTCATGATGGGCAAGTCGGCGACGGCGAGGTCGATCACCTCGACACAATCGAGGTCGGCACCGTCGAGAACTGACCGCAGGGCGGCCAACTTGTCGTCGACGAAGTCGGCCGAGCCCAACTCGGCAACGGCGGATCCGATGAGATCCAGGCCCATGAACGGACGTCCATCGCTGCGCATCTCTTCGGCGATCGTCACGGCGTCGATCCAGGGCAGAAGATCGTCGGGAATGGCCAAGGCCACGTAGATACCGGGCAGGGCCTGCTCGTCGACCTCTCCGAGCCCGACACTCGGTGTCGTGGCGACCCGCGGCAACAACGAGCCACGCGGGGAAGGCCGGGTCAGCACTCCGGTCTCGTCGGCGAGAAAGGTCAGCTCCCCGGGTCGACCGACCTGGACGACTTCAGTCCGCGACTCGACGGTGATGCGCACCGTGCCTGGCCACTCACGATCGGCCGTCGCCCGAGCGACCCAGGGCAGGGCGTCGATGTCCCGTTCGACGAGACCGAGGTCGAGGTCGAACATCGCGGTGCCGGTGACCAGGGAGGCCGTTTCCTCGACGACGGCTCGATCGGCGTCGGCCACGCCCTCGTACCGGATGTGATCGAGATCGAGAAGCGGCGTGCGGGTGAGTCCCCATGCAGCCACCGCCACGATCACGAGCCCGACCGCGGCGAGCAGGAACCGGAGTCGACGGCGACCTTCGGCTCGATCGACGGCGACGCGACGGGCGCGGATCCGTGGGTCAATCGCCATCGACAAACCCGACGATGTGCGTCTCGGCGTGGAGTTTCACGCCGTGGGAATCCTCCACGCGGCGTTCGATCTCGTGCATGAGGGCCAGCACGTCGGCCGCCCGTCCGCCAGGATCGGCCTGGATGAAGTTCGCGTGCTTCGACGAGACCTCCGCCGACCCGATGCGGAGTCCCTTCAGACCCGCTTCGTCGATCAGGCGCCCCGCACTGTCGTTCTCTGGATTGGTGAAGACGGACCCGGCGTTCTGGCCGCCGGGCTGATTGTCTCGGCGCCACTGCACGATCTCGAGCATCTCGGCCTTGCCCGTCACCGGATCGCCGGCGTTCAGCTGTAGGCGGGCGCCGAGCACGAGATCGGTCGCCTCGAGAGCGGAGTGTCGATACGAGAAGGCGAGCTCCGCGTTGGTTCGGGTCGAGCGAACGCCGTCGACGAGGTCGACCACCTCGGCGTCGACGAGCGCATCGCAGATCTCGGCGCCGTGGCCGCCTGCATTCATCCTGACGGCGCCACCCACGGATCCGGGCACGCCGACCGCCCATTCGAAACCGGCGAGGCCGGACTGGACCGTCGTGCGAGCAACCACCGGCAACTTCGCCGCCGCACCCGCACGCACCACTCCACCGTCGACCTCGATCCCGGCGAAACCTTGACCGAGCATGACCACAATCCCGGCGAAGCCATCGTCACTGATCAGGAGGTTGCTTCCCCTCCCGATCGCGAGCACAGGAACCGGGTGTGAGCGCAACACGTCGACCAGAGCGTCGGCGTCGGCCGCGGTCTCGAGGGTGACCAAGGCGGTCGCGTTCCCCCCGACCCGGTAGGTGGTGAGCGCACCGATCGGCGCGTCGAACTGCGTCCGAGCGGCCAAGGGGCCGGTGCGAAGCGCCTCGACGGACTCGAGAAGGTGCGTGGTCATGCGGCTCGCCTGCGTTCGATGACGGCATCCGGAATGGTGGTCAGGTCGCCGGCGCCGAGCGTGAGGCACAAATCACCCGGGGCCAGCCGCGAGTCGAGCCAGGCCTGGACATCGTCGAGGCGGGGCATGTAGGCCACGTTCGCCCACGGATGCGCGTCGAGAACGGCGTCGACCAACAGCTTTCCGCTGATCCCCGGACGCGGCGTCTCCCCCGACGCGTACACGTCGGTGATGACCAACTGGTCGGCCTCCTCGAACGAATCGGCGAAGTCCTGCCACAGCGCCGCAGTGCGGCTGTATCGATGCGGCTGAAACACACACACCACGCGACCCCAGTCGCCGTCGCGCGCCGCTTGCACGGCCGCCTCGACCTCTGTGGGCAGGTGGGCGTAGTCGTCGACAAAGACGACGCCATCGGCCTCGCCTCGAAATTCGAATCGCCGGGCAACGCCCCCGAAGCGACCCAACGCTCGGATGGCGGCGTCGATGGGCGCCCCGAGAAGCAGGCCGGTGACCGCGGCAGCCGCGGCGTTGCGGGCGTTGTGAAGCCCCGGCGTCGGCAGGCGAATTCGTCCGAGAGCAGCACCGTCGTGGGTCAGCGTGAACTCCACCGACGAGCGCTGACGGTCCACGTCGATCATCCGGTAGTCGGCGGACTCGCTCGTGCCGTAGGTGACCCCGCCCACCGCGACGGCCAACGCCGCCGATCCCTCGTCATCCGCACACATCACCCGAGTTGACGCAGCCGTCGCGAACTCCTGGAACGCGAGGGTGAGCTTCTCCGGGTCGTTGTCGTAGGTCTCGAGATGGTCCGGCTCGACGTTGGTCACCAGTGCGACCTCAGCGCCGAGCGACAGGAACGTGCGATCGGACTCATCGGCCTCGATGACGAACCACTCGCCCTCGTCCCAGACGGCTCCCGACCCGATCTCGTTCACATCGCCACCGATGATGAATGACGGTCGAAGCTCCGCTTCGACGAGAACCAGCGCCAGCATCGAACTCGTCGTGGTCTTTCCGTGGGTACCGGCCACGGCAATCGCCCGCCGCTCGGCAGCGATGGCGGGGAGGATGTCGCCCCGGCGAAGCACGTCGAGCCCTCGCTCGCGAGCCGCCTTGACCTCTGGATTGTGGTCGGGAATAGCGGTGCTGATCGCGACGAACTCGGCATCGCCGAGATGGGCCGCGTCGTGGCCGATGGCGATCTCGATCCCGTCGGCCCGCAACCGCTCGGCGACCGGGCCGTCCTTGAGGTCGGAGCCGGTGACGGAGTGACCCATCCGATGGAGAACTGACGCGATCGCCCCCATGCCGGCGCCGCCGGCGCCGATCACGTGCACGCGCCGTGGAGTGCTCAGGTCGGGAGTCGGGCTGAGGCCAGTGGTCATGAGGGGATCCCAGGAAGCGGTTGAAGTGCATGCGACTCGACGAGATCGACGATCGCTGCGGGGGCGTCGGGCCGACCGATGGATGCGGCGGAGGCGGCCATGGTCGAGAGTCGGGCCGGGTCGGCGAGTAACGACTCGACCTCGAGAATGAGGCGTGTTTCATCGAGCATGTCATCTGCGACGAGCACCGCGGCGTCGGCCTCCGCGAGCGCACGGCCGTTTGCGGTCTGGTGATCCCCCGGAGCACCGGGGAGGGGAATCAGGATCGACGGCAGGCCGACGACGGCCAGTTCGGCCACGGAGTTGCCGCCGGCTCGACAAAGGACGAGATCACTCGCCGCGTACACCGAAGCCATGTCGTTCTCATATCGAATCAGTCGATAGTCGAGGGCGTCAGTCGGTTCGATGGGCACTCGGCCGGCGAGTTCGTCGTGATCTCGTTCTCCGGCGATGTGGTACACGCACAGGTCGTCGCGACCACGCCAGGCAGGAAGCGCGTCGTAGAGCGCATGGTTTATGCGGCGGGCGCCGAGCGAACCGCCCATGACCAGTAGCACCATGCGCTCGGATTCGATGTCGAGCGTCGCCCGAGCGTCGTCTCGTTGAGTCGCGCGATCCACCGCCACGATTCCCGGACGGACCGGGTTGCCCGTCCACGTCGCGTTTGGCAGAGGCGAGTCAGGGAAGGGTGCCGCGCTCGCCTTGGCGAATCTCGCGGCAAGCCGGTTGGCCGCCGAAGGCACCGCGTTCTGCTCGGTGATCACGATCGGCACGCGCCAGACGATCGCGGCGAGGACGCCGGGAACCGATGCGTAGCCACCGAGGGCGACCAACACCGATGGGCGGTGGCGAACGAAGCGGACGATGGCCCGCACGATCGCGACCAGCAGCCCACCGATCGACACGATGTTCACCGGCGTGAGTCGCCGCTGAATGCCGCGACCGGGAAGGGCGAGAAGTTCGAACCCGGCTTCCGGCACCAGTCTCGCCTCGAGCCCCCGGGACGAGCCGATCCAGCCGACGTCGTCACGATGAGCGCCGCGGGCGACAATCTCCTCGGCGATCGCCAGACCGGGAGAGACATGACCGGCGGTTCCGCCGCCCGAGATGACGGCCCAGGGTCGGCGAGCGCGCATGGGTCAGCGTCCTTGACGGGCGATGTTGAGCAGAACGCCGACGGCGGCCATGGTGACGACGAGCGACGTGCCGCCGAAGGAGAGGAACGGCAACGTCACGCCAACAACGGGCACGACTTTCGTGACGGACCCGATGTTGAGAAAGGCCTGCGACACGATCCACATCGTGATGCCGAGCGCAAGGAGCATCCCGAATCGGTCGGGGGCCCGGAGAGCAACGACGACGCCCGTGAAACCGAGCGTCACGAAGAGCAGCACCACCGCTCCCGCGCCGAGAAGGCCGAGTTCCTCGGCGATGATCGCGAAGATGAAGTCGGAATGGGCAAACGGCAGAAAGCCCCATTTGGCCTTGCTCGCCCCGAGCCCGACGCCGGTCAGGCCGCCCACCGTGATCGCATGGAGCGACTGCAGCGGCTGATAGCCGAGTCCCGCCGGATCGCGCCACGGGTCCATGAAGACGTCCCAGCGATGACGACGCCACGGGGTTCCCGCGATGACCGCCACCATGCCGAGCGCGCTCACCACCGACAGCCCGCCGAGATGCAGCAGGGGCGTGCCCGCCAGGAAGAGCATGCTGCCGACGGCAATCGCAATGACGACCGAGTTGCCGAGATGGGGCTGAAGCATCAGCAAGCCGATGACCAAGCCGGTGACGGCGACGACGGGTCGAAGGGTCGTTGCTGTGTTCTGGATGTCGCGCGTCGGGCGACTGAGGAGATCCGCGACGAAGAGAACCATCGCAAGCTTGGCGAGCTCAGAAGGCTGGAACGAGAACGGCCCGAGACGAATCCATCTCGTGGCGCCGTTGACGTTGACGCCGAACCCCGGGAGTAGCACCACCACGAGCAACACAACCGAGCCGACGACCGCCGGGGTCGCGAGAACTCGCAGACGGCGGTAGTCGATTCGCATCACAACGAAGAGCACGAGGGCGCCGAGTCCGGTCCAGATCAGCTGTCGGCGGAAGAGACTCCATGCGCTGTCCGAGGTGTTGATGCTGACCACCGCAGAGGCGCTGAGCGTCATCACGACGCCGAGCAGCACGAGAGCTGTGACCGTCAGGAACAGAACGAGAAACGGTCCTGTGCGCCGGCCGACCGGGCGACGAGGGCCGCGCCCATCAGCCGCGACCCGCGAGGCGGGATGCCGGCCCCGCGCTGCCGCTTTCTGCTTACGCCGCGGCCGGTTCTCTGTCGCCGTCATTCCTTCGCCCCCAGCTCCCGCACGGCGCGAATGAAGTCGTCGCCCCGCTCGCCGTAGTTCCGATACCAGTCAAATGATGCACACGCCGGGCTCAGCAACACGGGACACTCCCCGGCCGCGAGCGTTCGAGCGGCGGAGACCGCTGCGTCCATGGATTCCGCCTGTACCACGGTGTGGGTGGGTTCGAAGGCCGCCGCGACCTCGGCTGCGGCCTCGCCGATCGCGACGACCGCTTGCACGTGGGCCCCGCCGGCGGCGAGCTCACCGAGATCGATGCCCTTGTTGCGACCACCGGCGATCAGGACCACTCGTTCGAAGCCACGAAGCGCGGCGACCGTCGCATGCGGCGTGGTCGACTTCGAGTCGTCGTAGAAGACCGAACCGTCGATTTCGCCGATGGGGGCAACGCGGTGAGGAAGCCCGGCGAACGTCTCGGCGGCGCCGGCGACTGCAGCGACCGTTGCACCGAGGGGCACGACCGTCGCGGCCACCGCGAGAAGGTCTTCGACGTCGTGCGGAAGCGACCGCCACATTCGGTCGGTAGTGGTGAACGGTCCGTCGGGGCCGATCAGTTTCTCGCCCTCGACCCGCCAGTCGGCCGCCGGCCCGCCGAAGGTGACCACGGTGCGATTCCGCGGTATGTGACGCATCACGATCGGGTCCAGGGCGTTGGCGACTGCAGTGCCACCCTCGGCAATCGTGTCGAACACTCGTGCCTTGGCGTTCTCGTATGCGGCGAGATCACGATGGATGTCGAGATGGTCCGGAGCGAAGTTCAGCCAGGTGCCAACGGTTGGTCGGAAATCGGTCACCCGAGCGAGCCGGAAGGACGACGCTTCGACCACGAAGACGTCAATCTCCGGCTGATCGATGGCGGCCACCAGCGGCACGTCGGTGTTGCCGGCGGCGAGCGCTCTGATTCCCGCTCGCTCGAACGCCGCGACACACAGCTCGACGACCGTGGTCTTTCCGTTGGTGCCCGTGATGGCGGCGATCGGGCGGCTATCCCAAGCCGCCGCCAGGTCGAGCTCGCTCATGATCGGAATATCGAGCGAGAAGGCCTCGTGAGACTCGGGGAGGCCGGGTGCCGGAACGACGAAATCCGCCGAGGCCCCCATCTCGCGGAGTTCCTCGGCCGACGGCGATTCGACGAGCTCGAGGCCGAGTTCGGTCGCAGCTGTCCGGAGCGCCTCGTCTGCCTGGTCGTCGACCGCGGTGACGCGGTGACCGCGCCGCAAAAGGGCGCCCGCAACCGCCCGATTCGTGATCCCCATGCCGACGAGCAAGGCCCGCAGGGGGCCGGCGTTGAGGTCGACTCGGCCCATCAGGCGATGCCCTGCGCGATCGAATCGGCGTAGAAGAGTCCGAGACCCACAGCCGTGCACAGTCCGGACATGATCCAAAGCCGAATGATGACCGTGGTCTCGGGCCAGCCGCTGAGCTCGAAGTGGTGATGGATCGGTGCCATCCGGAAGAGCCGTCGGCCGTTGAACCGACGGAACACGATGACCTGGAGAATCACCGACACGGTCTCGAGCACGAAGAGACCACCGGTGATCGCGAGCAGCAGCTGCGTCTCGGTGGCCAGCGCGAGCGCAGCGAGGCCGCTGCCGATCGCCAGCGAACCGGTGTCGCCCATGAAGATCTGCGCGGGCGGCGCGTTCCACCAGAGGAACCCGATGATGCCACCGACCATGGCCGCCGAGACGACGGCGAGGTCGAGCGCGGCAGTGTTGTTGTACGCCTCGAAGTGACGGAACTGCCAGAAGCCGATCATGGTGAACGCGGCGAAGCTGAGCGCCGCCGCACCGCCGGCGAGGCCGTCGAGGCCGTCGGTGAGGTTGACCGCGTTCGTCGTGCCCGCGATCAGCAGGACCGCCCAGGCCATCCAGAGCCAGCGGCCGACATCCCAGCCCGGGTTGTCGAAGCGGGTGAACGAGATCGTTGTGTGAACCTCGGTGTATTGGCTCATCAAGAACGCGAAGCCGACCGCGACGAACAGAAGCCCCAGCATCTTCGCTCGCTTGTTGAGACCCAGATTGCGAGCGGCCACCACCTTGATCCAGTCGTCCATGAGTCCGACTGCGCCACCACCGATGATGGCAAGGACGACGAAGATTCCGCGACGCGTGTAGATGCCGCCGAACACGTCGGACACCACGTAACCCGCAACCACACCGAGCACGAGGGCAATGCCTCCCATCGTGGGTGTGCCCGCCTTGACGTGGTGGCCTTGCGGCCCGTCGTCGCGGATCGGTTGACCGATCCGATGCTCGGTGAGCCAGTTGATGAGCGCCTTGGTACCGAACAGGGACACCGTCATCGAGATCGCCGCGGCGATGAGCAGACGAGTCACGGGCGACGGCCTCCGAGCCGGCGCAGCTCATCACGAGCGACGTCGCGATCATCGAATTCGATGACGGCGTCCCCAATTGTCTGCGTGGCCTCGTGACCCTTGCCGGCGATCAACACGACATCACCCTTGCGTGCGCCGGCCAGCGCGTGGCGGATCGCCGTGCGGCGGTCGACCTCGACGAGGTCAGGAGGGCTGTCCATACCGGAGACGATGCCCGAAATGATGGCGTCCGGGGGTTCACCCCGAGGGTTGTCACTCGTGACGACGACTCGATCGGCGAGCCGCCGCGCGACGGCGCCCATCTGCGGCCGCTTCGAGCGATCGCGATCCCCACCGGCCCCGAAGACCACTACAAGAGACCGCTCGGTGACCTCCCGGGCCGCATCGAGAACCGCCTCGAGTCCGTCGGGGGTATGCGCGTAGTCGACGACGACCGCGAACTCCTGGCCCTCCTCGATCGTCTCGAATCGCCCGGGCACAGTCGGCGCGCCGGCCAATGCTCGAGCGATCTCGGCAGGGTCGTATCCGAGACCATGGACGATCTCCGCCGCCATGATCGCGTTGGCGACATTGAAGATCCCGGCGAGCGGCAGATCGACGGACATGTCGCGCCACCGAAATGTCGAGGACAGTGGGCCGGTCTGCGATTCGGCGAGATCAGCCTCGGCGATCGCAACACACGGCATCTCGATCGAGGCTGCCAACTGCGCGCCCCAATCGCCACGGGTGTCGACCACCGCCACTTCGGCGAACGCAGGATCGAACAGGCGACGCTTGGCCTCGAAGTAGTTCTCGATCGTGCCGTGGTGGTCGAGGTGGTCGACGCCGAGATTCGTGAAGCCGACGACTCGGAACTTCGTGCCATCGACACGATGCTGATCCAACGCGTGGGACGACACCTCCATCGCCACGACCTGGTCCCCCGCGTCACGCGCCCCGGCGAACAGCCGCTGCAGTTCGGGTCCTTCCGGAGTGGTCCGCGCCCCGGTCAACGTGCCGATCTCTCGAGCTCGTACGCCCAACGCTCCCAGGATCGAAGCGATGAGACGAACCGTGGTCGTCTTCCCGTTGGTACCGGTGACGCCCACGACCGCGATGGCTTTGCTGGGATCGCCGTGGACGACTGCCGCAGCCGGTCCCATCGCCCGCCGAACCGACGCAACGATGATCTCCGGCACGCCGAGACCCAAGGGACGCTCCACAAGCAGGGCTACTGCACCGGCAGCGACCGCCGCTGCCGCGTGGTCGTGCCCATCGACGTTCTCGCCGGGCACGCAACAGAACAGCGAGCCCGCTCCCACCTGCCGGGAGTCGTGCTCGACGTCGTCGACGACGACAATCGACTCGCGGGCAGAAATCGTGACACCGAGTCGCTCCGCAACTGCATCCAGCCGCGCGCTCACGATGCCTCTTGACCAGGGCCTTCGTCGTTCGGCGCGACGATCGCCACTGCCGCTGGGGCCCGCACTCGTCCGGTTGGGCCCAGGCCCTCTGAACGCGGCGGCACTCGGAGCTGTTGGAGTGCGTAGGTCATGAGTTCAGCAAAGACCGGTGCAGCCACCGAGCCGCCACCGGCGTTCGGATCGGCGATGTCGTCGACCACGATGATGGCGCTCAACGCCGGGCCGCTGTCGTTCGACACGATGCCGGCGAAGCTCGCGGTGCGATGCCGCGACCCGTCAGGGCAGAAGTACCCCTGGCCGCACGGCTGCCAGGCGGTGCCGGTCTTTCCCGAGACGGTGTAGTTGAGAATCGCGGCACGATGGCCGGTGCCGTCGCTGACGACACGGGTCAGCATGTCCATGATCGTGTCGGTCGTGTCCTGCGAGAGCACCCTCGTGGCAGCGGAGGTTCCCACTTCATCAGCCACGAGGACCGGGTCGAGGCGAATTCCGTCGGCGGCGATCGTGCTGTACGCAACCAGCATCTGCACCGGCGTCACCGCGACGCTCTGGCCGATCGCGGCGTTGCTCAGCTCGAGCGCGTGGGTGTCGAGCGGGTCGAGAATTCCGCTCGCCTCGCCCGAGAGTCCGAGCGCCGTCACCTCGCCGAGCCCGAGATCGAGCAGCGTCTTGTAGAGACTTTCGGCGCCCAGCTCCTGGGCGATACGGATCGTGCCGGTGTTGGACGACGTCCGCATGATCCACGTCGGGGTGTGCATCTCTCCGCCGGGCGGGACGTTGTAATCCCAGTACGACTTGAAGCCCTCGCTGCCGAGGTTGAAGATGAGCTCGTGCTCGACCTCGACCGGGTAGAACTCGGGCCAGGCATCGTTCTCGAAGACCGATGCGAAGGTGAGCGCCTTCATGATCGATCCCGGCTCGTAGGTCCATGTCGCGGCCAGGTTGGTTGTCGTGCAACGAGCGAGTCCGGTCTCCGGGTCACGGACGACATTCGCCATCGCCAGGATCTCACCGGTGTTCGGATCGGAGATGATCGCGATCGCCTTCTCGCCCCCCGCCGCATCCAGGGCTTCCTGGAGCAGTTCTTCGGCCTTCAGCTGAATGCTGCGATCAAGGGTGAGACGCAGGTCGTGGCCCGGCGTCATCTTCTCGACGATCTGATAGCCGCCTGGGATCTGCACGACCCCGCCGGCCTGGGTCTGACGCACCGCCTCCCCCGGCGAACCGGTCAAGTAGTCGTCGAAGTCCTGTTCGAGTCCGGAGATCCCCTTTTGGTCGACATCCACACGACCAACCACGGAGAGCCCGGAGCAACCGCCGTGGGGATGTTCGCGGCGCTGCTCTTCGATGATGTAGACGCCCGCCAATCCGAGCGCTTGCACGGCCTGGCCCACCTCGGGGTCGACCTGTCGCTCGAGGTTGACGAAGGCTCGATCGCTGCTCAGCCGATCTCGCAACGTCGATGGATCCGTCGAGAGCAGCGGCGTCAGCGCCTCGACAGCCTCGGACAGAAGATCAGCGGACTCGTCCGCGGTGTCTGCGCCTTGGAGCAGCCGAGGGTTGGCGACGATTGTCGGCCGAGGCAGCGACAACGAGATCGGGCGTCCGTAGCGGTCGACGATCTGACCGCGCGGCGCCGCGATCGAGTCTTCCTTCACCTGGCTGCCGACGTCTCCAGCGAGCGCCGCGTCGGGTGTCAGCTGGAGATCAACCAGCCGCCAGCTGAACGCGCCGGCAACGACGCCGAGCACAACCAGCAGCACGAAGACTCGCGGCTTGCTCACGACAGGGCGGGCGGGGACGACCTTCTTTGACGGACGCTTTCGCGTCGGAGTTGACCGGCGGCGCGCGCCGGTCACTCGGCAGCCCTTCGCGAAAGACTTGCCAGACTTGCGGTTCCGCTCTCCGCCGCGGGGCTACCCGGAACGAACGGATCGATCGATGCGGGCCGGTCGAGCGCACCCGGCGGCAGGGGGGCAAGGATCACGGTGTCCGCCGCAGGAACCAGACCGGCGGCGAGTGCAGTCACTTCGAGTCCGACCGCGGAATCGGCCCACGCCAGATCGGCGAGCCGCTCGACGCGGAGTTCTTCCAGCGAAGTGATCTCGGCGTTGACCGCGTCGAGATCCGCTTGGGTCTGGACGACCACCGCGTGGAGACCGGCGAGCGCGAACAGAACGACGAAGAAGAACGAGGCGACGATCGAGCTGATCGCGCCGACCGTCCGGACACGATCCTCCGAACGAACGACCTTCAGGTCGGCGCGTTTCGGCGCGGTCTTGGTGTCGGTTCGCCGATTCGTGCGGGCGGTGGTGGACGACGCCACTACGCGGCCGCCAGCTTCTCGACGGCGCGGAAACGAGCAGCTTCGGCCCGTGGGTTGCGCTCGATCTCAGCAGCCGTCGGCTTGCGAGCACCGCGCCACAGCAGTCGAACCTCTGCCTCGTAGCCGGGAGGCGGAGGCAGGTCGGGTCGCGGCGGCGGCTTCTCGCCTGCCGCATCGCGGAACCGACGCTTCACGATTCGATCCTCGCCGGAGTGGTAGGCCAGCACCGCACAACGACCCTCTGGAGCCAGAAGGTCGAGTGCCTGTGTGAGCGCGTCGTCGAGAATTTCGAGCTCCTGATTCACTTCGATGCGGAATGCCTGAAAGCTGCGCCGGGCCGGGTGGCCACCCTTGCGACGGACCGCGGCCGGCACCGCGTCACGAATCACGTCGGCAAGCGCCGCGGTCGACGTGATCGGTCGAGCAGCGACGATTGACCGGGCGATGCGGCGAGCATGGGGCTCGTCACCGTGCCGGCGAAGCAGCGCAGCAAGTGCACCCTCATCAAGTCCGTTCACGAGTTCGTCAGCTGTCACCGCGGCCCGTTGATCCATACGCATGTCGAGCGGACCGTCGTGGCGAAAACTGAATCCACGGTTCGCGAGGTCGAGCTGAGGAGACGAGACTCCCAGGTCGAAGAGGCAGCCAGAGAGTTTCTCGACGCCGAGCGATCGCAAGACGTCGGAGAGGCCGTCGAATCGACCATGGTGGAACGTGACCCGGTCGCCATGGGAAGCGAGCCGGGTTCGTGCGGCATCGAGCGCCATCTGATCCTGGTCAAAACCGACCAGGGAGAGACCGTCGTTGGCCGCGAGAAGAGCAGAAGCGTGACCCGCGCCACCCAGGGTGGCATCGACCACGACGCCGTCGGGGACATCGGCGAGCACCTCGACGACTTCGGCCAGCATCACCGGGTCGTGGGCAAACTCCGGAGCAGCTGCCTCGGTATCGGTAGTGTCATCCATGACGCGAAGGGCCAGGACCATGTGGTCGACGGGTGAGTCGACATCGGTCATCTGCAGTCCCCCGACCAACGACGTTCGCCGGGATTTCTCCCCGGTCGAACTAATGGCAAGCGGGCGGAGTACGGGTCTTCCATTTGCTGGTCGGAAGACTGCAGATGATCGAGTCGCATCATCAGACCGTGAGGTCGGGCGAGCTCCCTTCTGCGTTGGTTCCGGTCGTGGCGGGTTGTCGACTCATGACCGAGCCGCCAATCCATGGCCACGCTCGATGGCGTCGGCCAGTTTCTCGGTGCCCGCGGGCGACACGTTGGCCCACCGTTCCGGCTCCCAGACTTCGATGCGCCGCAGCGCACCCGTCACGACGACGGCCCTGTCGAGACCGGCGATCTCGCGCAAGTGCGGGAGGAGTCGAACTCGACCCTGGGAGTCCGGCACGACCTCGTCGGCCTGACTCGCGAAGGCTCGCAGCGCGTTCACATCGACTTCGCCGGTCGCTACTCGCTCCTCGAGCGCATCGGCCATCCGATCGAATTCGGCCGCCGGAAGAATCGCCAGGCAGTGGTCCAGCGGCGTCACGAACGCGCCCTCGGCCAGCTTCGCCCGAAAGGACGACGGAAGGATGAGGCGACCCTTGTCGTCGAGCGTGTGCTCGAAGTTGCCAACGAACCGTGCATTGCTTCCTGCTGTCGCCATCGTGTCCCCCCTTCCCCCTCAGCTCTCCCTGGGCCTCCATGTCGCTCCACCATACTCCCCACTTCCCCACCGCTGCAAGCACTTCTTCCACAGAGCGCGCGTGCGAACACACGTTCGGTGGCAATCGGGGCCCCAAACCTCACGCGATCTCTCGGAGAGCGCGCCACCGTTCAGCGATTCACACACTGCGCAGGAATTCGCCCCTAGGTCGGCTGGCGACCCAAAGAGATCAGCGAGGGAGCAGCCGCTCGACTTCTTGTCGGACGGGTGCCTCGCCGACCTCGGCGACCGCGCCGAGCCAGTCCTCCGCGGCCGCGACCGCGCCGGCCGCCGACAGCAGCCCGAACGTCGTCGCCGCGTCCCAACGCCGGTGCACAACGCACTGGAAGCGCGCCCAATCCCGAGTCCGACGCTGGCTGACGCCGACGATCTTTCGCCCCTCGGTCGTCACCTCGCCAGGACCGAGCCCGGCAAAACAGACCCGGCCGGACCACTCGTTGTGCGTCATCGGCCCGGTGTAGGTGTGGAGCCCCGTGTGCCCGAGCGCCGCTAGCGTTTCCACCCAGACGTCCGCCAACCAGTTGCCGGCCCAGCCGACGTCGTCGAGCCACAACGGGTCCGACGCGGGTAACCAGACATCGATCCACAGATGCTCACCGGGGACGAGCAGCACCGCTCCCCCGCCGCTGCGTCGGCGGACGACGTCGATGCCCGCGGCGCGGGCCGCGGCGGAATCGATGTCGTCGATCGACTGGCTGCTCCCGAGCACGACGGCGGGCCGGTCGACCACGAGTTCGTACGCGGTACGCCCTGGGGTGCTCGGTGGGACCGGCTCGTGCAGGGAGGCAGCATCACCGTGGCGCGTCTCCCAGTGCCACGCGAGCCCCGCGGTCACGCGCTGCGACGGTCCGACGTCAGGTAGGGAGTCCAGCTGGTCGGCACCGAGCCCACGGCAACCTCGATCCACGTACTCGGGGCCGGAGGGCCCGGCATCCGGGCAAGCCGCATTGTGGTCTCGCCGAGGAGGCGATCACGCTTGCCGCCGTTGCATCGACGGCAGGCGGCGACAACGTTGTCCCACGTGTGGCGGCCGCCCCTGCTCCGAGGAACGACATGATCGACCGTCTCCGCCAAGCCGCCGCAGTATTGGCAGCTATGGGCGTCTCGGGCGAGCACGCCGCGGCGGTTGGGCGATCGGTGCTTCGGGTAGGGCACATGGACGTAGCGACTCAGTCGGACGACCGATGGCTCATCGAGCGCGAGTCGTTCGGAGCGCACCCGCCGACCCGAGCCGTGGAGGAGTTCGACCTTGTCAGCCAGCATGAGGCAGATAGCCCGTCGAATCGGCACAACGGCGAGCGGCTCGAACGTCGCGTTGAGAACGAGGACCCCGGCCATCCGCAGAACCTACCGAATTCGACGCCGACGGTTCTCGGCTTTGCACCATCGGAGCCATGCGACCAGGTCGTGCCCTTCCGGAGGATGATCCGGATCGCCGTACTGCGTCGTGTTTCGGAAGCCGAGCATGGCCGGATCGGGCACCGGCAAGAAGGGACGACGGCGCCACCAACCATCAGGCAATAACCGGCGGAACTCCACGAGCGCCGTGCCCCACAACGACGGGCGGGTCACCACTGCACCAGCTGCTCGGAACACCGCGGTCATGCCAACGGGCGATTCATCAGACATGTGCGCCTCCGAGGAGATCGTGGCCGACGCCCATCAGTCCGACAGCAGCCGCACCGACGAGCGGACCATCGGCTCCCAGGTGCGCGGGGCGGATTCGAGTGCCGACAGAGTGCTGAAGTGTCGCGACGCGATCGATTTCGGTCTGCGCCGCTGCGAAGAAGATCTCGCCGAACCCGAGCGCAACGGATCCGGCGACCACGGCGAGCTGAAGGTCGAGAAGATTCGCCACCGAGCCGACCGCCCGACCGACCATGGTCCCTGCTCGAACTCGCTCGGTCTCGTCGGCCTCGTACGCCGGCGCGCCCGTGCGAAACGCAATGGCCGTGCCGCTGGCCTCCGCCTCGAGCACACCGCGGATGTGGCCGGGAAGCTCGGTCCCCATCGGTTCGACGACGATGTGACCGATGTGGCCGGCGTTTCCCTCGTCGCCGCCGAGGAGCCGCCCGTCGAGCACGATGCCTCCGCCGACCCCGGTCGAGACGACCATGCCGATGAAGTTGCGCACCCCTCTCGCGGCCCCCTTCCAGCCCTCGGCGAGGGCGAGTGCCTTCGCGTCGTTGTCGACAAAGGTCGGGAGTCCAGTGAGCTGTTCTACGCGGGCGTGAAGCGGAAACTCACGCCAGACACCGATGTTGAGCGGTGAGACGGCCGCCCCGCCCGCTCGCATCGGCCCGCCAGTGCCGACACCACACACAGTCGCCGCCGAGACATCGAACGTACTGACCAGGTCGGCCAGACGGTCGAACAGCGCTTCCCCGTCGGCGGCACCCGTCGACTCGACGCGGGCTCGCTCCAAGATGTTGCCGTCGCCATCGATGATCCCCGCCTCGAACTTCGTGCCCCCGATGTCGATTGCCAGGGCCGTATCGCGTCGCTCTGGGCTCGTTCCGGGTTCGGCAGGCACGGCCTCAACATACGCGGTCGAGCTTGCGGTCCGGTGGCCCGCTATCCCCAGCCAAAGAATCCGTCCTACTCTTTGCGCCGACAGGCACGGCAGCCGGAGGCTTTGTGACAGCGACAGAAGAACACCCTGAAACCGCTCAGGGGAATGCAGCGAGCAAGCACGGAGCCTGCGAAGGCTTCGCCGAGCGATTCACTTCGGTGCGCCACAACATCGAGCAGGTCGTACGGGGCAAGACCGATGTCATCCACCTACTCGTGCTCGCGCTGGTCTGCGACGGCCATGTTCTCGTGGAGGACGTCCCCGGCGTCGGCAAGACCAGTCTCGGCAAGGCGCTCGCTCGAAGCGTCGACGGCAAGTTCGGCCGCGTGCAGTTCACCCCGGATCTCCTTCCGACGGATGTCACCGGCATGTCGGTGTGGAACCGCGCCGACGAGACCTTCGAGTTCCGGCCGGGACCGATCTTCTCCGACGTGCTGCTCGCCGACGAGATCAACCGGGCCTCACCGAAGACGCAGTCCGCGCTGCTCGAGGCGATGGGCGAACGCCAGGTCACCTCCGATGGGGAGACTCACCAGCTTGGTGCGCCCTTCATGGTGATCGCCACCCAGAACCCGATCGAGCACGAGGGCACCTATGCCCTTCCCGAAGCGCAGCTCGACCGCTTCCTGATGAGGCTGAGCATCGGCTACCCGGCTCGCGACGCCGAACAGACCATCCTCGAGTCCCAGGGTGGCACTGCCCAACTCGTCGACCAGCTCACTCCCGTCGTCACGGCGGCTGAGGTCCGCGAGATGTCCGCGTCGATCGAGAATGTCTACGTCGCGCCGGCCCTCCGCTCGTACCTACTCGACCTCGCCGAGGCGACTCGTCGACACGGCTCGCTCTCTCTCGGACTGTCGCCTCGCGGTCTGCTTGCGCTGCAGCGAGTCGCTCGAGCCCAGGCGGCCTCCCAAGGCCGCACCTACGCAACCCCCGACGACGTCAAGGCGCTCGGGCACGTGGTGATGCCCCATCGACTCCTCGTGACACCCGAAGTCCGCATGCGGGGCGTCAAACCCTCCGACGTCGTCGCGGAGATTCTCGACGGCGTCCCGGTTCCCCGGCCCGAGTCCAGCTGACATGCCGACTCGCGCCGGCTGGGGAGTCCTCGCCGGTGGGTTGACCCTGCTTGTCGCCGGGCGCGTCGTGGGCGGACTGGAATTCATCGTCCCTGGTGTCGCTGCGATCATCGCGGTCGCCGGTGCGGTCTTGCTGCGCCGCCTCCGACCCTCGCGGATCGCAATCGCGAAACAACTCACGCCACCGCGAGTTCCGGCCGGCGACCCGGCGAGAGTCGATATCGAGATCACGAATCGATCCACTCAGCGTTCTCCCCTGCTTCGCCTGCACGACGCGGTCACCGGCACCCGGGGGGTGCACCTCTCCATCGCGGCCCTGCCCGGCAGCGGCACCGCTCACGGCGCCTACCGGTTGCCAACCACGCGGCGTGGAATCCTCGCTCTCGGACCGACCCGCATCGACGACATCGACCCGCTCGGCCTGGCCCGAATCTCGCATCACCTCGACTCGACGGTACGGCTCATCGTCCACCCCGTGATCGAGACGATCCCCGTGCGCCGGGTTCCTTCCGGCGACGATCCGTTGTTGGGTGAGGAACTACGCCAGTCGCTCGGCCTGAGCGACGAAGAGTTCGACGGACTGCGCCCCTATGCCCCGGGCGACGACCTCCGCCGGGTTCATTGGCCGTCATCTGCGCGTCAGGGCGAACTTCAGGTTCGCCAGTTCCGCCCGCCCCGCCACGGCCGCCTCACGGTGGCCATCGACACACGTCCGCCCGGCGACGCGGTCGACGCACTCGACATCACCACCTCGGTCGCTGCTTCGATCACCGCATCAGTCCTTGCTGCCGGCGATGCGACGCGTGTCGAGACCACCGACGGCCGGTCCACTCCCCTGGTCCACGGCAACGCGCAACTCGACCACATCCTCGAGTTTCTCGCGCTGCTCGAGCACGGCAGTCCCGAGATTCATCCGGCGGTGCCCACCGACGCCGGCACCGTCGTCGCGGTCACGACCGACCCCACAATCGCCGCAGACCGCTCGGCCCGGCAGTCCCTTGCCCGTCGTCTTCGGGCCCGCATCGTGGTCACATGCGATGCAACCAGCTGGGGTTCGACCGAGGCCGGCCACTCGACCGGTGACTGGATCCACCTCACCGGGCCGGGTCAGCTGGCCGGCCTGTGGACGCTCGGACAACGTCGCGACGAGTGGATGGTCGTCTGATGCAACTTCGTCGCAACGTCTTGATCGCCGCTGAAGTCGCCCTGCTCGCGCTGACGGTCGTCGTCACGATCTCGCTCGAGCGACTCTTCACCGACGTGACGTTCCTGCGGGAACTCCTGATTCTCGTCATCGGCTCGCACGTCGTCGCTGCCGTCTGCCGTCGCGCCGAACTCTCCATGGCGTGGGCGACGCCGATCAGCGGCGCGGCACTCGTCGTGCTGGCCACCGCAGTCTTCTACCCGGACGCGTCGGCACTGATCCTCCCGACTCGCGAGACGATCAACCTTCTCGGCGACGACCTCCGCGAGGCGTGGCAGGTCTTCAGCGACGATGCTGCCCCGGTTCCCCCGGTTCGCGGGTTCCTGGTCACCACTTCGGTACTGGTCTGGTACGGCGTCTTCCTCGCCGATTGGGCCGCATTCCGTCTCCGCTCTCCGCTCGAGGCGGTCGCACCGGCCACTGCGGTCTTCGTGTTCGCGTCGCTCCTCGGGGTCGGCCGCAACGAGCTCGCCCACGGCGCCCTGTTTGCCGCCGGCCTCCTCGGCGTTCTCCTCACCATGAGGGCCGAACGGCAGGTCAGGGAAGAGGTGTGGGTGGCAAGCGGCGCGGCCGACGGCGTCCGCAGCACGCTGCAGCTCGGCGCCGCCGCCGGCATCGTCGCGGTGGTCGTCGCCGCGCTGATCGCGCCGCAGGTTCCTGGAGCGAATGCGCAGCCCTTGGTCGACATCACCGAGATCAACGACGGCCCGGAGACCCGCTCGGTGCTGAGTCCGCTGGTCGAAATCTCGACCTCGCTGGTGAACCAGTCCGATACGGAACTGTTCTCCGTGAAGGTCGACCGATCTCAGCAGGACTACTGGCGCCTCATGGCGCTGACCAAGTTCGAGGATGAGATCTGGCGACGAAGCTCCAACTTCGACGACGCTCGCGGGGCTGTCGACAGCAATGTCGACGCAACGGTGGCGACCACGGCGGTTCTCCAGGAGATCACCATCGCCGCGCTGGGCAACATCTACCTACCGGCTGCCTATGAAGTGAGCGATGTGGTCGACAGCGGCGGCGTGAACTTCGAGTACGAGGTCGCGACCGGCGCCCTCGTCGTCGAACGCGGCCTCGAACACATCCCGGGAGGACTCACCTACACGATCGAATCACAGGTCCCGAACTACGCCGTCGGCGATCTTCCCGACGTCGCGTCCGAGGGAATGAGCGGCGGCTTTGTCAGCGAACACACACAGCTCCCCGACGCGTGCGCACAGGGCGAGTCGACCATCGAGACTGGCTGCTGGCCGACCGAGGTCAGCGAGCGAGCAGCCACCATCACCGCAGGAGCGACCACCGACTACCAGCGGGTGAAGGCGCTCCAGGACTTCTTCCTCGACCCCTCCCTCTTCGAATACGACCTCCTTGTCGCCCTCGAACACGACATCAACTCGATGAACGAGTTCCTCCTCATCGGCCGCGGGTATTGCGAACAGTTCGCATCCACATTCGCCGCCATGGCGCGCAGCCTCGGCATCCCCGCTCGCGTCGCCGTCGGCTTCACCTGGGGCGAGTGGAGCGATGCTCGCAACGAGTACGTCGTCAGCGGCAAGCATGCCCACGCCTGGCCCGAGGTCTACTTCTCCGGTGTCGGGTGGGTCATCTTCGACCCCACACCCGGACGCAGCCGAGGCCACGACAGCGACATCACGGGGCTCGATGATCCCGAGCAGACCGGGCCGCAAGACATCCCGAGTGAGGTGGACGACGTCGCCGCCACGACGACCGAGCCGCCCGAAGCGGCACCGGACGGCGAGGCGGCTCCGAACCCGAACAACAGCACGACGACCTCGCCACCCGGTCTGGACGGCGGCGCAGCCTCCGGCGACGGCTCGGGCGACGCCAGCGGCGGGGGCGGCGGCGGCGGCGGCAGTGCTCTGCTCCGCGTGCTCGCGGTCCTCGTCGGGATCGCGGCGATCTCCGGTTTCGTACCCGTCGTGCAGTACTTCCGTCGGCGCCGCAGAATTGCGCTGGTGGCGGCCGACCCGATCGGCAGGGGCGAGATTGCCTGGGATGACGCGCTCGGCGCACTCAGGCTCGTCGGATTCGTGACCACCCCGAATCAGACACCCCATGAATTCGCGACTTCGGTCGAGAAGAGCAAACGAGACCTCGGCCCGGTCCGCCTGTTGGCGGATCACGTGACAACGCTGCGCTACTCGGCCGGCGACGACGCCGTGCGCCACGCGATCGCGGCCCAGGACTCCGCCGCGGAGATCGTGGGCCGTTGCCGCTCACAGATCAGCCGGGCGCGCCTCATCGGCGAGACGCTCGATCCTCGCGCCTTGCTGCTACCGGCACCGGCGCCAATCGTCCTCCGCTGAGGCGTAGCGCCCGCGGGTGACCCTGCGAAGGTCAGTCGATGTCGTCGGGGCGCTGGAAGCGCTCACGCATACGGGATCCGGCGCCACCGAGCGCGTCGCCGAAACCGCCACCGCGGAAGTTCTCGGTCATCTGTTCGAGGCCGGCCCGGCCCAGCTTGCGAGCGTTGTTCTCGAACCAGAGCAAGCTGGCCAACATCAGGAGGAATCCGCCGAAGGCGAGAATGAACGATGCGGACAGCAGCATCACCATCAGGACGGCGCCGAGGAGGAACCCCGCGGTGGCCCACTTCAGGTTCCGGAAGGCGTGCGTGTAGATCGTGGTCTGTGCGACCTCGCGCGCGAGCGCGGGGTCGGACTCGTACAGGTGATCCTCGATCTCGGTGAGGATGCGTTGTTCGTCCTCGGAAAGCGGCACCGACTTACTCCTCCAACCCTGGCGTCGTCCCCTCCAGTCTCGCACAGCGACATTCCTTGGACAACGCGCGAGTCGACACGGCGACTCTTTTTCTACTCATCCGGCGTGTGATCAGGCCCCCACTGCTGCTGACCGACTTCGAATCGGCGGATTCCCTCTCCCTTGCTGGCCAGCGCCGCCGGGCCGATTGCACTGGAACCGAACTTGTCGCGGATCTCGTCGATGACCGAATCGGCGTCGGTCCACGCCGGACCGGCGACCTCATCGAGTGTCAGTTGGCGAACGGATCCGTCGACGAGCTGGGAGAGACTCACGCCGAGAAGGCGCACACCCGGCGTGGGATCGAGCTTGAGGAGCATCTGCTCGGCCTCCATGGCGATGGCTCGTGCACCGTCCAAGGGTTCGGGCATGGTGCTCGATCGGGTGATCGTGGTGAAGTCGGCGAATCGAACCTTGATCGTGACCGTTCGCCCCAGCACGGCACCGCTGCGCAGCCGACCCGCCACCGCGTCGGCCATCCGCATCAGGTGGGGCCGGAGATCTTCATGGGTGCAGAGATCTCGGGCGAACGTCTCCTCGTGACCGATCGATTTCAGCTCCTGATCGGTGATCACCGGTCGGTCGTCATGAGCGTTGGCGAGCGCGTGGAGATGCGACCCCGCGGCCTTGCCGATGCTCGCCTCGATCCAGTGACGAGGCTGGGCGGCAAGATCGCCGACCGTCTCGATACCGAGACTCGAGAGCTTCCGGCCGGTCGCGGGGCCGACGCCCCAGAGCTCTCGCACCGGCATCGGGTGGAGGAAGTCGAGCTCGGTTCCGAGGGGGACCACGTGCACACCCGTACCGAAGACCGGCCCGTCGGGCGCCGCCTTCGGTTTCGCTCGCTCGGTGGCGAGCTTGGCGAGGAACTTGTTGCTCGCGACACCGACGGAACAGGTCAGCTGTTGTTCCTGAAGTACCCGAGCACGGATCTCCGCGGCGATCTCCGGCGCGCGATCCTCGCCGTGGAGCGCGCCGCGAACGTCGAGAAACGCCTCATCGAGCGATAGGGGTTCCACCAGCGGCGTGGCGTCCCGCAGAATCGCCATCACCTCACGGCTGACGTCGCTGTAGTGCCCGTGATCGCCCGGCAAGAACACCGCGTGAGGGCACAGCCGGCGGGCTCTCGTCGCCGGCATGGCCGAGTGAATACCGAAGACTCTCGCTTCATAGCTGGCCGCCGCCACGACCCCCCGATCGCCGGTGCCGCCGACCACAACGGGCTGCCCTCGGAGCTCAGGGCGCCGGCGGAGTTCGACTGACGCAAAGAACGCATCCATGTCGACGTGGATGAAGCCGAGCGTGCCGTCGGGCGGGCGACCCGCGCCGCTCATGGGAGGATGCGCTCGGCCGACATCTCCGACGGAGACCGGCCGTGGGCGCGATAGGCGAAATGTCGGCTGCCGTCCCAGGTCGCCTGTAGCCAGTCTCGCATCGGCTCGGCGACCCACGGGGGGCTCGTGTCGAGGTGCCGATCGATCGTGGCTGAGTCGTGGAAGCCGGCGTCGACCACGATCCCGTCCGGATCGTCGACGGTGAGTGCTCCGCCGTAGCTCGCGGCGAGATGCACTTCGACTTCCAGATGCATCTCGAGATCAACGAAGACAACCTCGGTTGTCCAACAGAGGCGATGCCAATCAGCGACGACGAGCCCCGTCTCCTCCTGCACTTCTCGAGAGAGCGCGAACAGCAGGGTCTCGCCTTCGTCGACGACCCCACCCGGAGGCGACCAGTCGATGCGACCGTCGCGCCGACGATTGGCAACGACAAGCAGGCCATCGTCGTTGGCGATGAGCCCTCCGGCGACCTTCCACTGGCGCATGCAGCAAGCATGCCAGCCGCCGGGCGACGACGTGCGATCAGCTATCGGGGTTGAGTTCGATTGCCCCGCCGTCGCCCAGGTCGGTCACGATCGGGGCAGCCTCTTCGATCGCCGCGGTCGAGATCTGCGGCGCGCTCTGAGCCAACGTTGTTGCAGTGTCAGGACTCGGGGCCGAGGTGGGTTCCGTGACGAGAAGGAGCGTGCCGACACCGGTCGCGGCGATCACGACGCCGACCAGCGGCAGCAGGAGCTGACGGCGAATACGGCGCTGGTCGAGGGCAACGTCGGTTGTCGAGCCCATCAGGCGATGGAGGCGCGACTCGATGTCGTTCGAGGCGAGCGACAACGACGTGGAGAGCACGTCGAGATCGACATCCCGTAGATGAAGGGATGTGCCCAACGGAAGGTCGCGCAGGCGGTACACCAGAGCGAGATAGCGGGTGAGCACGGCGTCGGGTCCGAAGGAACCGTCGACGTCGACGTCACTGTGGTTGACGGCGATGCGGCCTTCGTCGAGATCGATCACGAGCTGGGAGCGGGCGGGCACCAGACCGGCGCCATCGATCCCATAGGTCGATATCAGCGCAGTGAGCGTCGTCTCGTCGAGCTCGCGTCGGCCGTGTTCGATGTCGTCGAGTTCCACGACCGACAGTCCGGATTCGGCGGTGAGGTCACTGAGTTCCCATCCCGCCGTGACCCGCGCTTGGCGAAGAAGGGTGCCGAGTCGACGCGGGGGAACGAGAGTCGTGGTCGGAGCCATACACGACCGATCGGCACTTATCGACGGAACCTGAGGACGCGATCACGTACGCCCCACCACGAGACGAGCACCAGCGCCTCAACGACGATCCGGCTCGACATCTTCGACGTGCCGCGCACGCGATCGACGAATTGGATCGGCACTTCCTCGACCCGTCCACCAGTCTGAAGGACACGGTGGGCCATTTCGATCTGGAATCCGTAGCCATCGGCTCGGACCGTCTGGAAGTCGATCAGCGCCAGCGCTGACGAGGCGTAGGCCCGATAACCGCTGGTCGCGTCCTTCACGCCGATGCCGAGCACACCGGCGGCATATCGGTTGCCCCACTTCGACAAGGCTCGCCGATGCCAGGACCAGTCGGGAATCGACCCACCGGGGATGTAGCGACTACCGATCGCAAGATCGGCACCGCCCTCGACCGCGGCAAGCAGCCCAGGCAACGCGGCCGGATCGTGTTGAAGATCGCTGTCCATCTCGACCATTACATCGAAGCCGTTGAGCAGACCGTGACGGAAACCATCGCGATAGGCAGAGCCGAGGCCCGACTTCGAGGCGCGGCGCATGACCTCGACATCGCCGAGCTCCTCACCAATCGCCTCGGCGAGGTCGGCCGTGCCATCCGGCGAGCCGTCGTCGACGACGAGCACGCTGACGTCCGGGCACGCGGCTCGGAGCAGGCGAAGCACCTCTTCGATATTCGCCGCCTCGTCATATGTCGGAAGAACAACCAGAGCACGCACCGACGGGCACTCTAGAGGCCCCGCCGCCTCGGTCACGCCCTTCCCTCGTCGGTAGGCTGCGATTCGTGGCTTCTTCCTCGCCGAACTCCCCCGAAACCGCCGCTCCCCCGCTGCTCGCGCGCGTGCTCGCGATACTCGCCATCATGATCGGCGGTCTCTGCGGCGGGCTCATCGGCTTCGCCGTCACCGACGTCTCCTGCATCGACGGATGCACTGGCACCGCCAGCATCGTCGGATTCGCATCGGCGGTCGGTACTGCGTTCGGCGTCGCGATCGTCGCAGTGCTGGCACTGCGGGCGATGGCTGAGTGGAACGAGAAAGAAGCACGGCAACGAGCACACGAGAAATGAGCGCGGTGGCGCAGGAGCTTCTGCAGATCGCGGAGCACGCGGTTGATCTCGTCGTGCCTCGACTCCGCGACGCGCTGACCAACATGGATCTCGGTGCCGACACCAAGTCGAGCCAGACCGACATGGTCACCGAATACGACCGCTGGTCCGAGGCGACGATCGTCGACGCGATCACCGCGGCACGACCGCTCGACGGCTTCGTCGGCGAAGAGGGCGCGAACATCGAGGGCTCTTCCGGCGTCGTGTGGCTGATCGACCCCATCGACGGCACCACGAACTTCGTCTACGACTTGCCGGGCTGCTCGGTGTCGATCGCCGCCGAGGTCGACGGCGAGATGACGATCGGCCTCGTGCACGACCTGGTCCGCGATGAGCGCTTCCGCGCGACGCTGGGCGGCGGTGCCACAAGAGACGGCACCGCGATCAGCGTCAGCCCGAAGGCCGATGTCGCCACCGCGTTGGTGGCGACCGGCTTCTCCTACGATGCCGACCGGCGGCGCGCCCAAGCCTCCGTGCTGGTCGCGCTCCTCCCCGAGGTCAGGGACATCCGTCGGCTGGGCGGCGCGGCGGTTGACCTCTGCGCCCTCGCTTGTGGACGCGTCGACGCCTACTACGAACGCGGACTGAGCCCGTGGGACTCTGCTGCCGGCGCGTTGATCGCCACCGAAGCGGGTGCGCTTCTCGACGACCGATCCGCCGCAGACGGCGGTTTGGCCGGCGCAAGTCCCGCCATCGCCGAGGAGTTCTTTTCGCTCGTTGACGCGGCTGGCGGCCACACCGCCTGACGCGATTGCGCGAGTGGTCCCCATCGACCTCCAGAATCTGGCAGCATCATCCACCGTGGGAAGCCGAATTCTGACAGTTGAGGACGACGAGCGAATCCGTACCTCAGTTCGCCTCGCCCTCGAAGACGAGGGCTACGACGTCATCGAGGCCGAGTCCGGCGAAGACGCGTTGCTCGCGTTCGGACAAGACCCTGCCGATGTTGTGTTGATCGACATCATGCTGCCCGGCATGGACGGCTTCGAGGTCTGCCGCGCGATCCGCAAGATCTCCGACGTCCCGATCGTGATGGTCACGGCTCGCGCCGACACCCACGACGTCGTCGCCGGCCTCGAGGCCGGGGCCGACGACTACCTCACCAAGCCTCACGCGCCCAAGGAACTGTCCGCCCGTATCCGGGCGCTGCTCCGTCGGGTTCGACCGGCCGAACCCGGATCGAAGCACCTGGTCTTCGGGGAGCTCGAGATCATTCCCGACGAAGGTGTGGTCCGCGTCGGCAGCGAGGAAGTCCATCTCACCAAGACCGAGTTCCGGCTGTTGGTCGAGCTGGCGTCGAATGCCGGTCGAGTCTTCTCCCGCGAAGTTCTCCTCGAACGGGTGTGGGGATATGGCTACTTCGGCGATGGCCGACTGGTCGACGTCCACATTCGTCGGCTGCGAACGAAGATCGAGCCCGACGCGGCCAACCCTCGTCACGTCGTCACCGTGCGGGGCCTGGGCTACAAGCTCCAGGCCTGACGGGCCATGCGGTCACGTTGGGAGCGCCTCGGCCTCCGGGCCCGCGTCGCGTTGGTATTCGCGTTCGGCGGTCTCCTTCTATCCGTCACGATCTCGGTGGTCACCCTCACGTTCACCCGGCAGAGCCTGCTCGACGAGCGGGAGCAGGCGGCGTTCACCTCGTTCCGAAGCAACGCCGAGGACGTGCGCCGAAATCTCACGCCTGATGCGGATGCCACCGCGATCACCGGCATCGTCAACTCGGTTGCCAGCGAGGGCGAGTTCCCGCTGCTGAGAGTCGGTGGCGAATGGTTTTCCGGCCTCACCGCGGTGTTCAACGAGGAGAAGATTCCCGACAGCCTCGTGTTAGTCGTAGAAGCCGGCAACGCGGCAAAGATCCGATCATCCATCGACGGCGTGCCCGCGATCATCAGCGGAATCCGATTGCCCGGAGAGGAGCGAAACGCGGCGTACTTCGAGGCCGTTCTCCTCGACGACGTGGAAAACACGCTGAGCTCGCTGGGCATCGTGCTCGTGGGCGCCAGCGCCGCGACCGCGCTCCTCGCCGCGGCACTCGGCACGTGGGCCGCCGCCCGAGCGCTGTCGCCGGTCGGCAACGTCCGCCGGGCGGCCGAAGCGCTCGCCGCCGGGGAACTCGACACCCGTCTCGCCGCGCCGGCCGATGCCGACCTCGCCTCTCTGGCGGCATCGTTCAACGGCATGGCCCAGTCGCTCGAGGACCGGATCGAGCGCGACGCCCGGTTCGCCAGCGAGGTCAGTCACGAACTCCGAAGTCCACTCATGACGCTGAGCGCATCCGTCGAGGTGCTCAACAACAACAAGGACTCGTTGTCGGAGCGCGGCCAGACGGCTCTCGGGCTCTTGCACGACGACATCATCCGGTTCACCCAGCTGGTCGAAGATCTGCTCGAGATCAGCCGATTCGATGTCGGTACGGCATCGCTCCAGCTCGAACCCCTGGTTGCCGTCGAGTTCATCCGCCAGGCAATCAGCCACAGCGCCCGGTCTGACGCCCACGTGGTCGCCACCCGCGACGTGGAAGGACTGGTCATCGCCGCCGACAAACGTCGGCTCGGGCAGGTCATCGCGAATCTGGTCGACAACGCCGACAAGTACGGGGCCGGCGCCATCCAAGTCCAGATCTCCCGGTATGAGGACGTGTTGGTGATCGCGGTCGAGGACGAAGGCATCGGCGTTCCCGAGGCGGAACGAGAGATCATCTTCGACCGGTTCAGCCGCGGGAGTGGTGGCGGGCGCCGGGGCTACGACACCGGCAGTGGCCTCGGATTGTCGCTGGTCGCGGAACATATCGGGCTCCACGGTGGCAGGGTATGGGTCGAGGACCGCCACAACGGCCAGAGCGGCGCCCGGTTCGTGATTGCCCTACCCATATTCGAGATCGAGGACGACTTCGAATGAGACGACTACTCGTCGCCGCCGCTCTGATATTTCTCGCTGCGAGCTGCTCGGTGCCCACCGAAGACACCGCCCAGGTGATCAGCGATGACGATTTGCCCGAGACTCTGCGCAGGGACGCCTCGCCCACGACGACCACCACGATCGCCCGATCCAACGAGCCGTTCACCTACTACCTGCTTCAGCAGCGGGCGGAGCAGGACTCGCGTTTCGTCGTCGCCGTCACGCGACAAATCGAAATCAACGGCACCCGTGCCGAGCAACTCGCGCCGTTGTTCGGCGACGACTTCGTCACTCCCGAGGAAGAGGAAGAGCTGGTCAATCCGACCGCCCAGCTCGACCTGGTGGCAATCGATATCACCCGCGGGGTCGCGACGGTCCAGGTGGAAATCGAGTCGTTGACCGACCTTCAGAGGTTGGGCGATGTGGCGGCGCAGCTCGTCTGGACGCTCACAGAACTCGACGAGATCGACGCGATCCTGATCGAGGTGAACGGCGAACTCCAGCCGATCCCGACACAGGACGGCGACGTGTCGGTATCGGTGAGGAAGGAAGACTTCCCTCGCTACAACCGAGACTTCGAGTTCCCCGAGGCCCCCGAAGAACCGTCCGACACCGACTCGTAGGACGACAACTAGCTCGAGAACGTCCTCATCGCGGCGAGCAAGTTCGGGTGGGTGTATTTCAGCTCGGCGATGCACTCCGCCAACGGCGCTCTGACGACCTCGCCGTTGCGCAGGGCCACCATCGTCCCGAAGTCGCCGTCGTGGGCGGCGTCCATCGCCTCCACGCCATACCAGGTGGACAGGACTCGGTCGAAGGCGGTCGGCGTGCCACCTCGCTGCACATGACCGAGCACCGTCACCCGTGTCTCGAACCCGGTGCGGGACTCGATCTCCGAGGCGACGACATTGACGATGCCGCCGAGGCGCTGATGGCCGTATTCGTCGACCGCGGGTTCGGGAATCTCGAGCGTGCCCTCGGCCGGCAGCGCTCCCTCCGCGACGACGACGATCGAGGCGAAACGACCCTTCTCGTGACGCCGTTTCAACGAGTCACAGACGGCCGCGATGTCGAACGGCTCCTCGGGCACGAGCGTCGCGGTGGCCCCGCCGGCGATGCCCGCCCACGTCGCGATGTGACCGACGTGGCGGCCCATGACCTCGACGACCATCACGCGGTTGTGGGACTCAGCGGTCGTGTGGAGGCGATCGATCGCGTCGGTGGCGATCTGCACTGCGGTGTCGAACCCGAAGGTCATCTCGGTGCCACCGACGTCGTTGTCGATGGTCTTGGGCACGCCGACGACCGGAATGCCGTCCTCCATCAATCGGTTGGCGCAGGAGAGCGTGCCCTCGCCACCGATGACGATCAGCGCGTCGACGCCCGTCGCCGCCATGGTCGCCTTCACCTTCTCGACACCATTCTCAACCATGTAGGGAGTCATCCGCGTGGTGCCGATGATGGTGCCGCCACGAGGCAGGATGCCGCGGCAGGACTCGATGGTGAGTGGCATCGAACGATTCTCGAGGAGGCCCTGATAGCCGTCGAAAAACCCGATCACCTCGTCGCCATGTTCGCGTTCGGCCTTACGAACAACACCGCGGATCACGGCGTTGAGACCGGGGCAATCGCCCCCGCCCGTCAGCACTCCAACTCTCATTGTCGCTCCACTGCTGGGTGAACTCGGATCGTAGCGACCAGCGGTCCGTCGCGGTCGGAGTAACGTCGCCCGACATGGGAATCGTCATTGCCATCGACGCCGGCACCACGGGAGTCAGGTCCTTCGCAATCGACGAGCGGGGAGCGCCGCTCGGCTTCGCGTATCGGGAGTTCACCCAGCATTTCCCCCAGCCCGGTTGGGTCGAGCACGATCCGAACGAGATCTGGGACGCCGTTGTGGCCACGCTCGCCGAACTCGTCGAGCAACTCGATCAGCCGATTGCCGCGATCGGGATCACCGACCAGCGCGAGACGGTGGTCCTGTGGGACAAATCGACCGGTCAACCACGGCACAACGCAATCGTCTGGCAGGACCGACGGACCGCGGCGCGCTGCGAAGAACTCACGGCCGATGGCGCGCTCGATGCCGTCCGGCGCACGACCGGACTCGTGCTCGATCCGTACTTCTCCGGCACGAAGATCGAGTGGCTCCTGAACGAGGGCGGCGTCGAGGTCGACGACAACCTCGTCTTCGGCACCATCGACTCGTGGCTGGTCTGGAAGCTCACCGGCGGAGTGCACGCGACCGATGGGTCCAACGCGAGCCGAACCATGCTCTACGACATTCGGACCAACGACTGGTCCGCGGAGATGTGCGACCTCCTCCACGTCCCCATGAGCATTCTTCCGGAGATTCGTCCCTCGTCCGGCCGATTCGGCGAGACGACGGCCGAGGTCCCCACGGGGGCCGGTGTTCCCATCAGCGGGATCGCCGGCGATCAGCAGGCCGCCCTTTTCGGACAGGCGTGCTTCCGGCCCGGACAAGCGAAGAACACCTACGGGACCGGCTCCTTCGTGCTCATGAACGTCGGAACGACCTGTCCTGAGCCGGTCGACGGCCTCCTCACCACTGTTGCCTGGACCCTCGACGGCCCGAACGGGCCCGAGACGACATACGCCTACGAAGGCTCCATCTTCGCAACCGGGGCGGCGATCCAGTGGCTCCGCGACGGTCTGGGCATCATCGCTGACGCGGCCGAGACCGGTCCGCTCGCCGAGTCTGTTGCCGACACCGGAGGTGTGGTCTTCGTGCCGGCCCTCGCCGGCCTCGGAGCCCCGCACTGGGACCCGCGGGCCCGAGGCACCATCCTCGGCCTCACGAGAGGCACTGGACGAGCCGAGATCGTGCGAGCCACCGTCGAATCGATCGCGTACCAGTGTCGCGACGTCGTCGACGCCATGGCCGCCGCCGCGGGGACCGGCGTCACCGACCTTCGCGTCGATGGAGGAGCGTCGGTGATGGACCTGCTTCTCCAGCTCCAGGCCGACCAGCTCGGCGTCCCCGTCATTCGGTCCGCCGTCGCAGAAGCGACCGCGATGGGGTCGGCGTACCTCGCCGGTATCGCCGAAGGCGTATGGGCCAGCACGGACGATGTCGCGGCCAACTGGTCCGCCGACCGGACGTTCTCACCGGTCGCCGACCGGACCGCGGCGAATCGCGACTATGCCCGCTGGCAACGCGCCGTCGAACGGTCGCTCGGCTGGGATCTCGACTGAGGTTTCAGCCGAGGCGAGTGAGTGCCCGCCCCAGATTGCGAGTGGCCTGATTGATCCGCTGCTCGTTCTCGATCAAGGCGAATCGGATGTGGCCCTCTCCGCCGGGGCCGAATCCCACACCAGGCGAGAGGGCGACACCGGCCTCACGGACGAGCATGGAGGCGAACTCGACGCTGCCCATCTCGGAGTACTCCTCGGGAATCGGCGCCCATGTGAACATGGTGCCCTTCGGCGGCTCGATCTCCCAGCCGATCCGGGAGAGCCCGTCGATCAGCGTGTTGCGCCGGCTTTCGTAGACGGCCCGAGCCTGGTCGGGATACTCGGGCGCCTCGTTCATGGTGACCGTGGCGGCGATCTGGACCGGCTGGAAGGTGCCGTAGTCGAGGTAGCTCTTCAGCTTCTGGAGCGCGGCGACGACTTCCGGGTTGCCGACCATGAAGGCCACTCGCCAGCCGGCCATCGAAAAGCTCTTGGTCATCGAATAGAGCTCGACTGCGACTTCCTTCGCCCCTTCTGCCTCGAGGATCGACGGCGGCATGTAGCCGTCGTAGCCGAGATCGGCGTAGGCGAAATCGTGGACCAGGATCACTTCCTTCTCACGGGCGAAGTCGACGACCTTCTGCATGAAGTCGAGGTCCACACACATCGTCGTCGGGTTGTGCGGGAACGACAACACGATCACTCGCGGGCGCGGCCAGGAATACTCGAATCGGTCCTGCAGCGTCTGCAGGAACTCGTCTTGGTCGTTGGTGACCGGCATCTCACGCACGTTTGCGCCGGCGAACAGCGGCGCGAACAGGTGGATTGGATACGACGGCGCCGGTACGAGGACGGAGTCGCCGGCCTCGAGGAGCACCCACATCAGGTGGCTGAATCCCTCCTTGGCCCCGATCGTGTTGATGACCTCGGTCTCGGGGTCGAGCGACACGCCGAACCGGCGGTCGTAGAGGTTGGCGACGGCCTCACGGAGCTTCGGAATACCACGGCTCGCCGAATACCGATGGTTGCGCGAGTTCTGAGCTGCTTCGACCAGCTTCTCTACCGCGATGTCGGGTGACGGGAGGTCAGGGTTGCCGAATCCGAGGTCGATGACATCCTCGCCTGCTCGGCGCGCCTCGACCTTGAGCGAGTCGATGATGGTGAAGACGTAGGGCGGCAGCCCGTTGATTCGACGGAAATCCATCGAGCCAGGCTAGCCACCGAAATTCGCGGCTAGACGAGAGTTCCGGCCTCGACCGCTGACGCGATGTCGGATCCGGCCGCATTGAGCCACTGGTCCATACCCTGGCCGTCGCCGATCACCAGAATCTGCACGTCGTCGGGCAATACGGCGAGGCGGTCGAGCAACTCCGCGGGCGAGTTGCCCATGACGACCACGACCGGCACGGCGCCACCGTCGCCGCGGGGCACGCGATCAACGAACGCCGCGGCTTCCTCGGCGGCTGCTCGGCCCTCGGCGCGCCGGTTGGCGAGATCGACGAGAACCCGAGCGCTCTCGCGTTGGACGAGACGATCGTCGTGCTCCTCGGCGAGGTTCAGTTCGGTCGCGGCGAGCACATGCAGCTTGAGGCGGGCATCGACGACGTGGGTCAACGCGTCCCGTGTACGGACCACGATCACCTCGGCATCTCGGACGGCGTCACGCTCGGTGTCGAGGCGGTCAACTCTCGAGCCATCGCCCAAGTCCTCGAGCGCAGCGAGTTCTTCGGCGGCTCGCTCGCGATCGCGGAGCAGCCGGACTGCGAGTTCGTCGGCGCTCTGGAGCACACCGGTCCAGGAGTCGCCGAGCGCCACGATCGCCGCGTCGCTCGTCAAGGCCTCGTGGCCGGCCGCGCCGGCGGCGCTGAGGGCGTCGCGGAGATGGGAGATCGCGGCGTCTCTCGCTACGCCGACTTCCGAGGCGTCGATGGTGAGCGCCTGAAGGGCTTCCATCACGGAGATCTCGGCCGGCTCGTCGGAGCCCTTCGCCGGATTCTCCCCGAGGAGTTCAGTCGCGTGATCCAGTGCCTTGTCGATGGCGGCAAGCACGTCCTGAAGATCGGTGTCGCGCTCGAGGCGAGCCATGAGCATCGCCCATTCCACCTCGGCGGCCTCGAGTTCCGCCTGCGCCCGGTCGTATTCGACCAGCGCCTCGGGCGGAACCGATGCCAGACCGTTGCCCATCCGGAACGCTGCCCACGTCGGGTAGCCGAGCGGCTCGAGCATCTCACGCAGCGCAGCCTCGGCCTCGTGGAAGGCGGCACGACCGGCACCGCGACGAACGCCCCGGCCGACCTTCTGCTCGGCGTTGATCATGGCCTCGTGCAGTCGTTCGAGTTCGGCCGACTCATCTTCGAGAATCTGGCGGGGCACGGCCCCGTCTTCGGCCTGGCGGGCGGCTGCCCGCGCGGCATCGAGACGAGCGGCAACCACTTCGGTGCCACCACCGGCGGCTTCGATACGAGACTCGAGGCCCCGTAGACGCTGGTGCAGCGATGACCAGGCCTGTGCGAGGGCCATCGCCTCGGGACTCGGCACGGCGCCACTGACAAGTGTTGCTCGAGCAGTCGCGACCGCGGCCGCGAGCGCCGGACGGTCACCTGAGGGGAGACCGGACAGCCGGTTGTCGACATCCTCGACGTGGGCCTGAAGCTGTTCGATTCGCTCCGGCACGTCACTCATGCCGGTCCAGGGGTCGGGCCGTTCGGCGAGCCGCGCCGCACGCCCGAGTTCGCCATCGGCGCGATCGAGATCCTCGACGGCCGATCGATCGACCTGGGCGAGCGATGATGTCAGATCCGCCGTCATGTCCGAACGGATCGTGCTGCTCGCTGCCAGTTCCTCGGCGAGGCTGCCGATACGAGCGTCGAGTTCCTCGAGCTTTGCCTTCGCCGTGCTGAGCGCCGCGTCGTCCGTTTCGCCTGGTTCGTCCGTTTCGCCTGGTTCGTCCGTTTCTTCGATCAGTCCGGCCGAGGCTTTGGGCAAGCTCGCGGCGTCGATGATCAGCGCTGAGTCGGCGGTTTCACCGAGGCTCGCCACGGTGTCGCCCAGGTCGGACTCGGCGCCGTCGATCTCGACAAGGCCTGACCACTCCGGCCGTTGGCCCAGCGCGACATCGTGCACCATGCCCACGACCGCCACTCGGGCAGCCGGTTCGAGGCCCTTGAGCCACGTGATTCGAGAGTGCAGGTGCAACGACTCCCCATCGGGGGTTGGTCGTAGTTCGACAAAGCGCATCGTTGCATCTATCGGCACGCCCGCTGGGCTATCAAGCCCCAGCCCTCAGGATTCGTCGGCCCCGTCGCTACTTTCTGTGGTCGCATCTGCCACATCTGGATCGACGTCGTCGGAATCGGAGCTCGCCTGGGCCGTGAACCCGCCGATGAAGGCCTCGACAACGGTGCGACCGCCGTCGACAGCCTGCGAGAACGCCTCAGGATCAGCGATGACCCGCTCGGTTGCATCGATCAAGCGCTTCAGCGACGAGACAACGGCACCTGCGGCCTCGCGAATCTCGTCGAACGAGTCGTCGTCGGGGTCGTCTATCTCGGCGTCGTCGCTCACGGGGACCGCCTCTATTCGGTGCGGGACTCGACGTAGCGAGTGAAGTTGTCGAGCGCGGTGCGCACGATGCGTGCCTCCGCCCGCCGCTTCACGAAGCCCGGTAGCGGCACGGAGAGGTCGACGGCGAGGTGATACACCACCTCCGTCGCGTTGGGGTCTGATGCGACCGGCAGGAACTCGTACTCACCGTCGAGACGGCGAGTTACATCGCCGCGCTGGAGCCGCCACGCCAAACGGCGAGGGTTCGAGCCGTAGAAATATCGCAGCGTGTAGGTGGTGCTCCGCCCCATCGCCGCAGCACGGAACTCGACGTCGACGGCTCGGCCATCGTCGTCACGGGACAGGACACGCGCCATCTTGATGTCGCTCGCCCAGTCCGGGTAGCGCTCGAAGTCGATTGCGGCGTCGTAGCAGGCGTCTGGCGGGGCCATGATCGTCGTCTGCTCGGTTGTCTGATCGACCATCGGGCCCTCCCTATCAGCGGCGCGGAAAGGACCCTACCGGGCCGCGTCGGCGCGGGGTGCGAACTCACCGTGCCGGGCGCACCAGAGACCGGCGAGCCCAAGGCCCCAGACCGGAACAAGAATGCCGAAAGCCAAGCTGGTGAACACTCGGATCGAGGCGGTCGCGAAGGCCACGATGACCTGGATCGCCAGCGAGGCCATCAAATGGCCCTGCACCGGCTTGGGTGCCGATCCGGCTCCGAAATAGAGACCACCGATGCCGATGGCATCGACGCGGCTGCGCTCCACTGCGATGAGAAACGCCCAGAACATCGCCACGGTTCCTGCCGCGAAGAGCACGAGCGACACCACGACGGCCGGCGCCCCTAGCTGGTCGGGGTCGATGGTGGCGATTGTCGCGACGATCGTGAAGACGACCGTCCCCGCCCACGACAACTTGATGATGCCCGCACCCATGTGATTCACGGCGACACCATCGCATCGATGGCGATCTGCAGCCGAGACGCGAGCACGTCGTAGCTGAATTCCGTCTCGGCCCGGAGCCGACTGGCCACCGCCATCTCGGCCCGTCGATCAGGGTCATCCAGCAGCGTGGTCAATGCGTCGGCGACCGCGACCTCGTCGGTCGGGTCGTCGACCACCAATCCGGTTTCGCCGTCGGCCACTGCCTCGTGGGCGCCACCACTCCGACCCGCGACCTGCGGCACGCCGGCCGCGGCGGCTTCGACGAACACGATCCCGAAGCCCTCCTGTTCGAGTCCGCCCCAGCGCGTGCGACAGAGCATTGCGAACACGTCGCCGCAGGCGTAGATGGCCGGCATGTCGTCGTCGGGAAGGCGCCCGAGCAGCGTCACCGGGGCGTCGAGTTCGGCGATCAGCTTCTCGAGTCGGCCATGGTCTCTCCCGCCTCCGGAGATCGCGACGTGAACGTCGGGATGGTGCTGACGGACCAGCAACGAGGCCCTGATCAGCACGTCCATCCCCTTGCGCGGTACCAGGCGGCTGGCCGAGGTGATCAGCGGCCCGCCGGTGGGCAATCCGAGTCGAGCGCGCGCGGCCTGCTTCTGCGAATCGTCGAAAGGCGCGATGCGAGAGGTATCGACCCCCGGGGGCACGATTGTGGTGGGCAGCGGACGCCCGAGCGATCGCTCCGCCTCTGCCGCCGGGTAGCCGCCCGCGGCGATGACGCCCACGGCATCCTTCAAGACCCGGTTGAGCAACGTGTGGGTGACCGGAAGGCGACCCGGGATCGTCACCTCGGCGCCGTGCAACACCACGCCGTAGGGCCGATCGAGATGCGGGCCGATGAGTCCGACCGGGACGGCCGGATCGAGAATCACGAGCTCGGCCTCGTATTGCGCGGCGAGCGCGTTCACCCGACGGGTGAGGACGGGCTGCGGCAGGAGCCACGGCTCCCTGCTCCGCACGATCGTGAAATCCTGCGCGGCATCGAACGCCTCGGTTCCGTCGTAGGGCGTGGTGTGGACGATCACATCGTCGGGCGGGAGCCGTCGCCAGAGCTCCCAGAGGTAGCTCTGAATCCCGCCGACCTTTGGCGGGAAATCGTTGGTGACCAGAAGGTGACGCACCACAGCGCCGGACCCTACGCCGTCGCCGGGCCGGAGCCGACTTCAGCCCGCGGCACCTCGTCGCGTTCGAGTTCGAGACGAACCGACTCATCGGTATCGGCGGCGACCGTCGAGAGAAGCGAGTCGAGACCGAGTCGCCGGGCCGCCCACACGGCATGCGCGCGCACAACGGCTCGCAGGTGATCGAGTGCTTCTGCGAGTGCGGCGCCGACGCGAGGGTCGTCTGCCGCTCCGATGTTGCCCAGTACGACGAGCAGGTTGCGACGGAGAAAGGCCGGGTCGCGATCCGGGATGTACCAACGACCGAGACGGTCCATCAGTGCGGTGTCGTCGAGCGCCAGCACCTCGAGGATCGGCACCCAGGCGCCGTCATCGCCGGCCCCGGACGGTCGACGCCGGCGGACCTGGTTCGGGGGACAGACATCCTGGCAATCGTCGCAGCCGTAGATGCGATCGCCGAGCGCGACCCGATAGTCGACCGGGAACGATCCGTCTGTCTGCAGCAGCCAGGCCAGGCAGCGGGCGGCATCGATCACTCCGGGTTCGATGATCGCCCCGGTCGGGCAACCTTCGAGACATTTGGTGCAGGACCGACATCCGTCCTCGACCATTGTGGGGCTCGACACGGCAAGAGGCGCATCGGTGAGCACCGATCCGAGCACGACGAGACTGCCGACTCCGGGGACGAGCACGTTGCTGCTCTTCCCCCACCAGCCGATGCCGGCGCGGTGGGCGGCCGCCCGATCGACGAGGTGGTTCTGGTCGGCGAGAACAATCGCCCGATGACCTGACGCTCGAAGCACGGCCGCCATGGACTCGAGCCCCGCTCGCAGCTCGGCATAGTGGTCTTCCCATGAGTACGCGGCCACCCGGCCGCTCGGCTCACCGATCGGGCGGTGGGGTTCCAGACGCTGGTAGTCGTAGGCCCCCACGATCAGCGTGGTGGCGCCCGGGAGTGACCGATCGGGGTCGGTCGAACGGGCCGGGTTGCGGTAGGTGAACTGCATCCCCGCATCGAGACCGCGGGCCTTTCGCTCCTCCAGGTCGCCTCGCACTGCGGGAAACGGATCGGCGGTCGTGGCGCCCACCGCACACAGCCCCGCGGCGAGGCCGATCTGTTCGAGTTCTGCGATCGTCACGGCCACACCGACATCGTGGCACGGTCGGTCGGCAAACCGACGAAGAGACTCAGGCGACGCCCGGTCGCGGCGCAAACCGGCTCGCCGGCACCAGGCCCGCATCGGCCAGGAGCTCGACCGCCCTCTTCTCTTCCGCATCGAGCGTGACCGGCGTGCCCGCCTCGTGGCCGACCAGATAGCTGACCATGCAGTCGTCGCACGCGTCGGTGTCGCGAACCGTGCAGACCGCACAATCGATGGTGAGTGCAGCCTCGGTGGAGTAGGGCTCGAAGAACTCGAGCCCGGGTTCCGCGGGGACCAGCCGAAGGTGGGGAGTTGGTGCCATGTGTTGCACCCTACGAATGGGGTGTGACACCACTAGATTCTCGCCGTGCCCGACTCGCAAGAACCCACGGTCTCGCGCCGCGGCGTACTGAAGCTCGGATCCGGCGCCGCGCTCGCCGTGGTGATCGCCGGAGGAGCGGGATGGCTCGACCGTCGCGGGTCGGCCGATGGCCAAGCGAGCATCGACATCGCTGATCTGACGCCCAGCACCTCGTCGACCTCCACGTCGACGACCACCACCTCGCCGCCGGTGGTCATCGGCGAGATCGGCGAGGTCGATGCGGCGATCATCACGCTCGGCCGGCGAGTGATCGAAGTGACCGGAGAGAACGACCTGGCCACGCTGCTCGCCACACTCCCGGTCGACGACGGCGATCCGCTCGAACGAGCCGCCATCCAGGTGCGAGACGACTTCCGAGCCGGCAACACGATCGTCGTCGACGGCTGGGTCCTCGCCGCCTCGGAAGCCAGGGCCGCCGCCGCGCTGGCGCTGATCTGTGGTGACGAATGCTGACCGACGCCCGCTCGCTCCGCACCGGCACCCAACGGCAGGCCGACGTCTGCATCATCGGCGCGGGCGCCGCAGGCATCACCTTGGCACTCGAACTCAGTGGCAGCGGTCTCGATGTCGTCCTGCTCGAGTCCGGCGGTCGAGAAGAGGACCCGGCCTCTCAGGACTTGGCGGCCGGCGAGAGCATCGGCCGGCCGAGCACCACGCTCGACAGCCCGGTGCGACTCGACCAGACCCGGCTTCGCTATCTCGGCGGCACCACGAACCACTGGGCGGGGTTCTGTCGTCCGCTCTCCCCCGTCGACTTCGAGGTTCGCGAGCATCTCGCGGTCTCCGGGTGGCCCTTCGGCCCCGAGGAACTCGACCCCTACATGGCCAGGGCCGCTGAATGGGTCCGAATCTCGGGACCTGACTTCTCCCTCGACACGTGGGAACCGAAGATGGGGCTACCGGCGCTCCCACTCGAGTCCGACCAGATCGAGACCTTCATCTATCAGCTCACCTTTCCGACCAAGTTCGGCGAGCTCTACGGGCGGGACCTGGAGGCTGCCTCGGACATCGAAGTTCTTCTCCACGCCAATGTCGTCAACCTTGCGACAACCGACGGGCGTCGTATCGATCGCGTCGATGCTCGCACGCTCGACGGCATTCAGATCCAGGTGATGGCCGACGCCTACGTCCTCGCGACGGGCGGCATCGAGAACGCCCGCCTGTTGCTCGCGTCGACCGACGCCGACCCGGCTGGGATCGGCAACAGCAACGATCTCGTCGGTCGCTACTTCGCCGAACATCTGCAGGTCTACGCCGGGTTCGCGCTCCTCGACGACGACCCCTCACTGCCCGGCTTCATCGGGACCGACGTCACCATCGAGACGGGTCGTCACGCCGGCGACTCGCACGGCGCAAAGTTCGCGCTGGGCCTGACCGACCAGCATGTCCGCGACAACGAGACCACGGGCCTCGAGATCCAGATGCTCACGAGCCGTTTCCCCGAAGGCTCCCCCGAACACCGAGACGGTGTCACGACCAGCGACATCGATGCGTTGCTACGCCATGGCGGCGAACAGCTCGGCGCCACTGCGTATCTGCAAGGACTCGCCGAACAGGAGCTCGATCCCGAGAGCCGCGTGCTGCTCGGTACCGCCACCGACGCGCTGGGCATGCGGCGCGTGCAGCTCGACTGGCGATACAGCCAGGCCGATCGGCGCAGAGCCCTCGACGGCTATCGCATCGCGGCCGAAGCAATCGGGGCCAGCGGACTTGGCCGAGTCCAGCTCGTGCCGGGCGGTGTCCACGCCGACGCACTCGAGAACCTCGTGCGCGGTGAACTCGTCTCGGTCTACAGCTCGTCACCGGCGGCGATCGACGAAGAGGACTTCCCGATCGGGATGGGCTTTCACCACATGTGCACGACCCGGATGTCGGCCGAACCGGCCGAGGGCGTCGTCGATGCCGACGCCAAGATGCACGAACTCGACAATCTCTGGATTGGCGGTAGCAGCGTCTTCGCGACCGGCGGAGTGGCCACCCCCACGTACACGCTCGTCGCGCTGGCCGTCCGCCTCGCCGACCATCTGAAGGCGGCGCTCATCTAGCCGGCAGGCCCGCGACGCCTGTGGACAACTCCTTGACGTCGAACACGCGTTCGGCCATTGTGGGTCGATGCCCGAACAGACGTTCGTCGAGTCGCAGCGGAGTTTCGACGACCTCGGCACCGCGTTGCACCAGGTCACGTTCGTTGTGGTCGACCTCGAGACCACCGGCGGCTCCGCGGCCAACTGCTCGATCACCGAGGTCGGTGCCGTGAAGCTCAGGGGCGGCGAGTGCCTCGGCACCTACCAGACGCTGGTCGACCCCGGCTGCGCGATCCCGCCGGAGATCACCGTCATCACCGGTATCACCGAGTCGATGGTCATGCGGGCGCCACGGATGGAAGCGGTGATGCCATCGCTGCTCGAATTCATCGGCGACGGCGTGATCGTGGGCCACAACATCCGTTTCGACATCGCCTTTCTCAACGCGGCGCTCGAGCAGCAGGGCCGGGCCCGCCTCCACCATCGGTCGATCGACACGCTGGCGCTGGCCCGCCGGTTGCTGCGCGACGAAGTGCCCAACTGCAAGCTCGGCACCCTCGCCGACCGGCTGCGTCTGTCGCACCAGCCGAGCCACCGAGCCCTCGACGATGCCCTCGCCACTGGCGACCTGCTCCATCACTTGCTCGAACGGGCCGGTTCGCTCGGCGTGACCGGACTCGACGACCTCATCGTGCTGCCGAAGATGGCCGGCAGCGCGCAGGCCAAGAAGCTGCCGCTCACCGACGGTCTCCCTCGCGAGCCCGGCGTCTATATGTTCCTCGATGCCCGTGGCGACATCCTCTACGTGGGGAAGGCGGCGAATCTGCGTTCCCGCGTCCGTAGTTACTTCTCCACCGATGAGCGTCGCAAGATCGGCCAGCTGCTTCGCGAGACGAAACGCATCGATCACCATGTGTGTCGCAACGGACTCGAGGCCGCGGTGCTCGAGCTTCGCCTGATCCACAAGCACCTCCCGCGGTTCAACCGGCAGGGAACGAAGTCGAGCAAGTACCCCTACGTGAAGCTCACACTCGACGAGCGCTTTCCTCGCCTGTCCGTGGTGCGGGCGGTCAAGGACGACGGAGCTCTCTACCTCGGCCCCATCTCCTCCACGAAGCGGGCCAAACGGGTCGTCGAAGCGATCGAATCCGCGGCTCCGATCCGTCGATGCACGGCACGGTCGACCGGTGCCACGATGCGTCCCACCTGCGCTCCAGCTCAGATCGGCGTGGCGGCCTGTCCGTGCTCTGGCGCGATCTCCGACCACGACTACACCCAGGTCATCGATGATCTCGTCGACACCCTCACGTGCGACCCGGGTCGGCTCCTGGGCCCACTTGAGGCACGAATCGAGATGCTCTCGGCCACCGAGCGCTTCGAAGAGGCCGCGGATGTGCGCGATCGGGCCGAGGCCCTCGCCGGGGCGCTGCGTCGTTCACGGCGCTTCGACCTTCTGCGACGGGCCGGCAAGGTCAGAGTCTCGATCGGATCGGCGTGGGCCGAGCTCGACCACGGCCTGCTCGTGGCCTGCGGAGCCGAGGGCGAGACGGCCTCACTGTGGGGCGACGAGCTTGCGATCGGGGCACCCGCGCCGCTCCCGCCGGACGGCGCTCGCCTCCCGGTGCCGCGCCGCGACGAGGCCGACGAACTCCTCACCATCGTGGCCTGGCTCGAGCGCAACGCCGACAACGTCACCCTCGAGGCCGTCAGCGGGGTGTTGGTCGAGCCGCTCCCCCGCATCCCGTCCTATGCCCCGCAGGGCAAGAGTCCGGCGCGTCGCACGACAGCGCGCACCGGCGTCAGCAACGAGGGCGCGCGGCCCCGACGCGGCAGAATTCCGATCCCCCGCGTGTTCTGAGCCGATCAACCGTCGACGAAGACCGATTCCATCGCCACCGTCGCGTGTGATGATTTCTCCGCCTCCACGAACACCTTGGTAAGCCTCGCCGCCGCGACACCGCGGCTGTAGAGAAATCCCTGATGATGGCGAATACCGAGCTCGATCAGCTTCTCGGCCTGCATCGTCGTCTCGACACCCTCGGCGACCACCGTCAGCCCGGCGGCGAGGGCGATCCTCGATACCGCCTCGACTACTGCCTGATCGATGACGTCCGTCGGGAGTTCCGTCACAAAGGCGCGGTCGATCTTCACCTGGTGGACGACATCGTTCAGACGCTTGAGATGCGACATCGTGGTGCGTCCGGTTCCGAAGTCGTCAAGCGACAGTCGAACTCCCTGCACGGCGATCTCCTCGAGAACGGGTAGCGACCCCGCGAGATGCTCGGTCACGAGATCCTCGCTGATCTCCAGGCACAGCTGGTCCGGCGGGAGACCCGCCCATTCGAGGGCTTCGGCAACCGCGGCCGGGAACCCTGCGTCGAGGAGTTGGTGCTCAGAGATGTTCACGTTGATGCCCATGTCACGACACTTCGGATTGAGCACATTCCACTCGGCAGCCTGCGCACATGCCTCTCGCAGAACCGCTTCTCCGATGCGACCCATGAGCCCCGCCTCCTCGGCAACCGGCAGAAAGTCCTTTGGGTAGAGAAGCCCGTGCTCGGGGTGCTGCCATCGCACCAGTGCTTCCGTGGAGTAGAGAGCCTTGCGTTCGGTGTCGATCACGGGCTGGTAGTGCACGACCAGTTCCGAGTCGAAGGCCACCGAGAGCGACTGCTCGATCTTCAGGCGTGCGAGCAGGTTGTGCCGCACTCCGGTGTCGAATACCGAGATGCGACACTTCGTGCGTTTCGCTTCGTACATCGCCGCATCGGCATCTCGCACCATCTCCTCGGCGGTCACGTCAGGATCCGTCGACGGCTCCCAGATCGCCACGCCGATGCTCGGCATGATCGCGAGCGCCCCGCCATCGACGGCGAACGGCTCTTCGAAGGCTTCGAGCACCGAATCGGCGACACGCGAGATCGACTCCGGTTCGAGCAGGCCGTGGCAGATCACCACGAACTCGTCACCCCCGAAGCGGGCCACCACGTCGGCCGTGCGTACCGAATCCCGGAGGCGGTTCGCCACCGCGATGAGAAGGTCGTCGCCGACGCTGTGCCCCAGGCTGTCGTTGACCACCTTGAACCGGTCGAGATCCGAGAACACCAAGCCGACGCAGGTCTCGCTCGACTTCGCTCGGGCGATCGCCGTCGTCAGGGCTTCCATCAACCCGGACCGGTTGAGCAGACCAGTGAGGGGATCATGACGAGCGCGATGCTCGCTCTCCTCCAGATGGGTGACTGTCGAGCGGCCCAGCGTCCGCTGCATCAACGAAACACCGCCGGCGAGCACTGCGGCGGTTCCCGCGCCGATGATGACGCCCTCCGCCCTTGTCTCAAAGAGAACGAGCGCGGCCGCGAGTCCGCCCAGCATCGCCACCAGGGAGACGATCGTGGGAGAGAGCAGGAGCCATCGGATCACCAATGGCCATCGGCACTTCGGATCTGACCTTGAGTCAGCTGGCGAGCGCGGCGACCTTGGCCGCGGCTCGGCCATCGTCGATCGCTGCGGCCGCAGCTTCAACACCTGCGGCCAGGTCATCGGCGATTCCAGCCGCCACCAGACCTGCGGCCGCGTTCAGCACGACGATGTCGCGCTTCGGTCCGGGTTCTCCGTCGAACAGTCGCCGGGCTATCTCGGCGTTGGCCGCGGCGTCGCCACCGGCGAGATCCTCGGGCGTGACGCGGGCCATCCCCAGGTCAGTTGCGTCGACCGCGATTTCGGTGATCTCACCATCCTCGAGCGACAGCAATCTCGACGGCCCTGTCGTCGTGAGTTCGTCGAGCCCACCGTCGCCGTGCACGACGAGCGACCGCGTCGAGCCTGTCGCCTTCAGCACCTGCGCCATGCGCTCGGCGATCGACCAATCGGCCGCGCCGATCACCTGTCGCGTGAGCCGCGCCGGATGACTCAATGGCCCAAGAATGTTGAACACCGTCGGGATTCCCAGCTCGGCGCGGACCGGGCCGACATGACGCATCGCCGGGTGGAACGTCCGGGCGAACGCGAAACCGAGGCCGTGATCGCGGACCTGCGCTTCGAGGGCGTCGGGAGCGACATCGACGTCGATCCCCAACTGTTCGAGAAGGTCGAAGCTGCCCGACGTCGACGACGCCTTGCGGTTGCCGTGTTTGCAGACGCTCGCGCCCGCACCGGCAGCGACGAACGAGGCCATCGTCGAGATGTTCAGTGCGGCTACCCGCCGCGTCGGTGCGCCGCCGACGCCGACGATGTCGATCGTGCCGTCGGGCATCGAGAGCGCTGTGGCGGCGTCGATCATGGCGCCCTGAAGCCCCGTGAGCTCATCGACCGTCTCGCCCTTTATCCGCAATCCGACGATGAACGCAGCGATCTGCGCGTCGGTCGCCTCGCCGCTCAGGATCGTGCCGAGCACCGACCGGGTCGCATCGGCGCTCAGATCATTGCCATCGGCCAGCGTGCCAAGGACGCCGGCCCATCCGCCGTGTGCATCGAGCGTGCTCATCCCAGTCCCCCTCGTTCAGGTCCGACGTGTCGGGTCGAACGGCTGGACCGTAGCGCGCTGGTAGCGTCCGCTCGTGCTCGATTCACTGAACCGATCCGTGGTCTTCGCCGGCGCAATGATGTGTCTTGTCATCGCGGTGCCCGCCGTGATCGTGATCTCGGTACTGACCGACAACGGCAACGACGACCCCAGCAACTGGGTCTTCCTCGCGCTGATCGCCGTCGTGATGGCCTACTTGCTCGGCGGCGCACTCGCCGGTCGGGCAGTGCCGACAGCACCGTTCACCAATGGTGCCGCGGCCACCCTGCTGGCATTCGTGCTCATCCAGGTGCTGTTCATCGCGCTGCGCCTCGCGAGGGGCGACGACGTCAACATCATCGCCCTGATCTTCAATGGCATGCTCGCCGCGTCGTTCGGCACGTTCGGCGCCTGGTTCGGTGCCCGCTGGGGCACGGCCGCCCCCGGTCCACTCCCCTAGCCGGGCAGTACACTCGTCATCGGTGGCGGGGAGCCGGCTGGATGACTGCGACTCACTTCGGTGGGTTGAGGAAAGTCGGGGCTCCGCAGAGAAGGGTGCTGGCTTGCGCCAGTCGAGGTGACTCGCAGGAAAGTGCCACAGAAAATAGACCGCCGGCGAGGGTTCGCCTCTCGTCGGTAAGGGTGAAACGGTGCGGTAAGAGCGCACCAGCATCCCGGGCGACCGGGATGGCTAGGCAAACCCCACCCGGAGCAAGGCCATACAGGGAGAGGGCGTCTCGTCCGTTGACACTCCCGGGTAGGCCGCACAGATGGATGGTCATCCACGGAGACACTGGCTTCCACCCGGTGTCTCCCGGACAGAACCCCGCTTACAGGTCGACTCCCCGCCACCACCAACTCCGCCATCACCGGCGGCGCCGTCGGGCTGGTGGTAGACCGCCTACAGGCGATCGAGCGGGGCGACATGTCGGATACTTCACAGGGTGATGGTTGGTGGCAGGCGTCAGATCGCAAGTGGTACGCCCCTGAGCAACACGCCGACTACAAGCCACCACCCCCTCCCCCGCCCCTCGTCGCCCCGCC